>ENA-UOOM01000913-UOOM01000913.1-fermentation-metagenome-genome-assembly--contig:-NODE-913-length-31155-cov-14.110000_pt1 | contig 31155 bp, 32 predicted proteins | sample MGYA00245781_ERZ724031 | MGnify/ENA primary metagenome ERZ724031 (study PRJEB28704, sample SAMN03018317) | fermentation metagenome | biome: anthropogenic terrestrial biome; feature: soil; material... | reverse complement strand
GGCGCAGGCTTCACCATTGGCTTCCTCAACTGCATCAAGGTCTTGAGCTATGATGTTGTGTGGCGTTACTTCAGCTGGACAAACCAGACGCTTGCAATGATAGTCCTCTGGACGGCTTCGATGTACCTCTATTACATGAAGAAGAACTACTGGATAACAGTTGTACCGGCTACTTTCATGAGTGCCGTTTCAATGACATATTTCTTCCAGGCCAAAGAGTGCCTGCATCTGAGCAACACGATAGCTTACCCTGCAGGCGTTATTATTGCCGCAGTTTTCCTCTGCATTTTCCTCTATGCTGTCAATGTCAGGAAACCGCAGCATCCGCATTATGAAAACCTGAAAGCTTATGAAGAAAAATCAGCATCAACAACCGCATCTAAATAAGGATATCCGGAAAAATTAAAATGATTCCGTGCACAGGGGCTGTTTCCAATCCAGCAGCTCCTGTGCTATTATATCTATAATGACATTTATGGCGCTGCCTCAGCAAATCCTTTATAGTCAGGAAGCGTTTTATAATTTGTTATAAGGCTTGTTTCGGAAGTGAGAAAATATGGGCATTTATTTTAAGCCAAAACAGCTTGGGCAGGAACGGATAGATAGTTCTGCACTGCGAGAAGATAAGCAGTGCTGCGCAAGGTTCGGCCCGTGCGGTGTAGGCAGGAAAGCTCTTTACCTCAACAGCTTTTACATTGACCGAAAATATTATGTGCCGGTTTCGTCAGTCCAGCGTGTATACAAGCGCATCGCGATGTCGAAAGGCGGATTTACGGGCCGCGGTATTTTCAGTACAATGCCTTATCTTGTTGTGGAGTACGATGGTGGAAAGCGGAAACAATGCAATTTCAGGTATGAAAACGTCGTAGACAGCATGGTTGGCTATATCCATAAAAACTTTCCGCAGATAAAGACTGTTTCGGCGCATGGAGAAAAAGTGCTTGAAGAAACGCATGCACGTGAAGAGGCAAAAAAGAAGAAAGAGCTTTCGGAAACAGCGGAGAACTCTCTCCATATTCTACAGAAAGCGGAGAAATTCCTCAATAAAAAACCGGAGCTTTACAAAGAGCTTTCTGCTGCCAGCAAAGCCAAGCGTGACCAGGATATCTCGAACCCTGCTTACCGCTGGTTTACCATAATTATAATGGTTATCGGTGTTTTCCTTGCGCTTATCGGCGCACTGTATATGATACAGAAAAAGGGTAGCTATGGCCTATATTTTCTGTTCGGCGGCCTGACAATGATTTTCATTTTTGCTGGTGTGATGTCGGCTCCAACCGCGAGAAAAAACAAGCGCGAAGTGGCGGACCGCCTTGAAAAAGCCAGAAAAGGCATGGAAAACTACTTGCGCTGGTATGGAAATGACTTTCCACTCCCAGCCAAATATGCCCATCCTGCGGCGCTGAGGCGCATGATACGCTCAATAGAAGAAGGGCGCAGCGAAACGGTGGCGGAGGCTTTTGAAGATTTAAAAGACGGGCTTAAAAAGCTGAACTCCAGTGTAACTGTTTCAAAGCAGGAATATGATGAAGTTGTTGCAATCAAACCTATGTTCCTGCTTGAAAACTACCAGTAGCCACAGCGCAAATTCTGAAACAGAAAAGTTTTACAGCATATCATTTACCTATTATTGCCTACCGGAGCACGACGTTTCGGCTGGCTTTTGTTTGCTGTAAACAATGTTGCCATTTATTGCATGGGAATATTAGCTAAGAATATTTTTAAAGGCTTAAAATGATTGACAGATATCTACAGAAATGCTAATATTCTATTTGTAAACAATTCTAAATTAGACATTTTTATTATCCGGCAGCTTCGTTTTTACCTGAGGAGATATCGGTTTACATAATTGCTAAAAATGGCGCAGGGTTTGCAGGGAGTGACACTCGATGTCTTTTCTGAAGAGAAGGAATACCAGAGGGCTGAGTCCGGAAGCGCGAAAGCTGAAAGATTACGATTATAAAAAAGGTGAACCAGTGTCTTCCGTGTTGGCAGCTGATGACTATGGATTTGCGACAGCTACATACCCCAAAGATGATTTTCGCCATTCGTTCGTAGAAAATTATATGAGAAATATAGAAAACACCCGTGGATGCCGTGTTGTGAACTGCAGGTTTGAGCATCCACAGGAAGGCGGCAGCTTTATAAATTTTTACATCTACATGTGGGACGGAAAAGAGGAAGAACTTGTAAAGGACAGCCGCAGTGACTTTGCAGCCGCATTCTACAGCACGCTTCAGATAGCGGAGTTGCCGGGCATTACAGATGAAACTAATATCCAGATCATTCTGAAAAACATAAGATATGTAATAAAAGGACACTGCCTAAGTTGTGCCGGAAAGGAGCTGAAAGACTGCATAAGGGATAATTTCCCTGAGGTAGCTGAAATAAATTACTGGTCTGACCTGTATATTTTCATCTGGAGCCAAAATTTCAACGATGTAATTTCGAACAAAAGCTATCTTGAAAACCTGAAAAAATATTGTTACGAAGCGGCAATAAAGTATGATGGGTATGGTGTCGTCACATATTCTGATTTCCATATCCGGATAGATGACTATAAAACATATTCTTCTTACGGGGGGCAAAATTATTTTACAAGCCATGTTATGTCTGACTGCCTGCTATATTGAGCGTGCAGTCTTAAGGCAGCCGGAAAGCGGCTGCTTTTTTTATGCCAAGCTTTAGTTGCCGTAAAAAAATTTTGATAAATTTCGCCGATTGCCTTATCAGTTACGAATATAGTATTGAGAGGGGGCAGAAAATGCAGCCGCACAATGAAGATTTGCCACTCATACGGCGTATCCGAATATGGAACGACCGCAGTGCGGCCGAAAAGCTCGTAGAGCGGCATTACCGTGAAATCTATGCCTATACATACCGGCAGACACTGGAAAAACAGCTCGCAATGGACCTTACACAGGAAATTTTTATAAGTGTGCTCCAGTCAATAGGGAACTATGAGGAAAAAAAAGCGTCGTTCCGCACTTGGATGTACCGCATTGCCTCCTGCCGTATTGCGGATTATTTCCGGAGCTCCGCGTACCGCAGCAGAAAGATGGCGGCGGAACTCTCTGACGAAAGCCTTCCACCGCAGGACGGCAGCCTTTCTGCCCGCCTTGAGGAAAGGGACTCGGCAAATCAGGTGCTTAAGGAAATCGGTAATTTTGACAGTACAACGCAGGAGATACTGCGGCTGAAGCTATTTTCGGAAGCGAGGTTTCCCCAGATTGCCCAGGCTGTGGAGATGCCGGAGAGCACGGTTAAAAGCCGCTACTATGCAGCGGTTAAAAAAATTCAGTCAAGGCTGGAGGGAAAAGTATGAAGATTGAATATCCGACGCCGCAGGAACAGCATGATTCAATTGAACGCATTGTAAAGTACGGCCTTCCGCAGCGCTCTGCATTTGCTGAATTGAGGGAAATGTTCCGCAGCCTTGGCCCGCGCGTTATTTTCTATGGCCAGGGCGATGTTATGTTTATCGCTGCAATGGCCGTTGCATTCATCGCTTATTATCTTGTGCAGCTTGCATGCCAGCCGGGCATTGGCAAAGTGGCACCGGAGTATTTGTACAGCTTTTTATTTACAGTATCGCCTACAATGTACCTGCTGCTTTGCCTGCTCGGCTTCTGGAAAGAGAAACTGAGCACGGTATACGATATTAAGATGACGTGCAAGTATACTGTATGCCACCTTGCGGTTTTCAGAATGCTTGCATTCAGCTGTGCAAACATAGTTGTAAATATGCTGACGGCAGGCCTGTGCTGCCTGCTGCACCTTGAATCGGATTTCTGGCGGATGTTCATGGTTTCCGCAAGCGGGCTTTTTTTGCTCTCGGTGCTGCTCATTTACAGCCTGCTGTTTGGGCGCGGGATTATACCGCCGACGGTTGTTTCTGTGGTATGGGTGCCTGCAAACCTGCTTTGCAATGCGTTGGCAAAGGATACTTACTGGCATTTTCTCAGAGTGGTTCCGTTGCCGCTTCATATTGCAGTGACGGCCGCCCTTGCGTGTTTATATATTTTCGGCCTTAAACGGCTGTTTCTCAGAAAGAAGGAAAGAGTGTTATGCTGACAGTACAGAACGTGACAAAACGCTTTGGCAGTTTTACTGCACTTGAGGACATCAACCTTGAGTTCGGGAAAGGCGTTTATGGCCTGCTGGCGCCTAATGGGGCAGGCAAGACGACGCTTATGAAAATGATAGTGACGCTGCTGTTTCCCACAAAAGGGCGGATACTATGCGACGGGAAAGAGATCCTGAGCATGGGCGAAAACTACAGGGAAAAAATAGGCTACCTCCCGCAGGAATTTGGTTATTACAGGAATGATTCCCCGCGGCAGTACCTGCGTTACCTCGGCGCGCTGAAAGGGCTGGAGCGCAAGGCGGCGGAAATCCGGATTGACAGGCTGCTTGAAAAGGTAGGCCTTGCCGATGTAAAAGATAAAAAAATGAAGAAATTTTCCGGTGGCATGGTGCAGCGCGTCGGAATAGCGCAGGCATTGCTTGGAAATCCGGAGATACTTGTTCTCGATGAGCCGACGGCAGGTCTTGACCCGAAAGAACGCGCGCGGTTCCGCAACCTGATTTCTGAACTTTCAAAAGACCGCACAGTTATACTTTCAACCCATATAGTTTCAGATATCGAAAGCGTTGCCAATAGAATAGTGATGCTTAAAGACCATTCGGTTTACTGTGATACGGACTGCAGCAGCCTGTGCGGAATGATGGGCGGCAAAGTGTTCGAATGCAGTGTGCCGCAGAAAGAGGCCGACAGTTTCGAAATGTCGCACCTCGTCATATCGCGCAGGGAAGAACCAGGGCAGACGCATTTCCGCTTTGCACAGGATGGTGAAAAAGGGCTTCCGCCGCAGGCAAAACCGGTGCAGCCAGACCTGGAAGACGTCTTCCTCTATGTTTACAGGGAGGACTGAACCATGCGAGTTTTTGTTTGCCAGCTTAAGCGGATTCTCCGAGCGCCGTTTTTTCTTGGCCTGCTTGCCGTCTTCCTTGCGTTTGACCTTTACCTTGTTTTTTCGGAGGCGAGCGGCCATAAAAACGACTGGGAAAACTGCAGGCGGTCGGTTAACATGGTTAACGCCGTTGCAGAAGAGACGGGCACAAAGATAAACAGCACGGACTTTAAGAAGAAATTTGCCGTTGTGCTTGACAGCCATAAGCGCGATTTGAAAAGCTTTTACCGCCAGAAAACGGGAAAAGAATCAGATGACCTGTCAGTCATGCTGGATAACTTGGAAGGCAATATTTACCAGATGACGGGTGAAGAGAAAAACCGCCTGTATGATGACACCACAGTCTTGAACCTTGAAAACATACTGCAGAACCGTTTTGGCGTCTACAGAAATACCAACTTCAAAAAAGACAGTGAAACGTACATACGTGCAGAAAAACTTGAAGGCTTTCAGGCTGAATTCATAAGGAAAAACAGCGCGGCACTCCAGTCCCGTGTGAAAGGAATTGAAACGGACGGCGAAGAAGACGAGCTTTATTTTCCCGGCGACATGTGCCGTACGCATGGTTTCCTCTATGGGATACTGTTCCGGGCTTTGGTATTTGAAAGCGCCTTGCTCGGTGTGCTGATTATGATGTACATAGTGAATTTTGAGTTCATGCACGGGACGCAGGCGCTTGCCTATTCGAGCCGCCGAGGGCGGAAACTTGCAACCAACCAGTTCGGCGCCGCGTTTATTTCAGGGCTGCTTGTGCCTGCCTTGCTTATGGCTGTGGTGCTTCCGGCATATTTTGCCCTCTTTAACTTTTCAAACCTCTGGAACGTTTCTGTTTCGAGCCCACTTAATGTTGAAACGTCAGGAATAGGATTTTTCCCTGTGATAACATGGACGCGCATGACCGTCTTGCAGTACCTGTGGGCAACAATTGGTCTTGCCTTTGCCTTGCAGGCCGTTTTCTGCCTGCTGGCGTTTGCCGTAGCGGTATTCTTCCGAAACAATTACGCAGGATTCGTTATATATGCCCTCGCGTCCATGGGGATAATAATGCTTCCTGAGCGCCTGCCTTGGAGCACGCCTCTGCCGGTAATTACTGCCGCCAACCCGTTTACCGCATGGAAAAACTGCGGTTCATGGCTTGCACTTTCTGAACCAGCACTTACTTACCCATCATATTTTCCTGTGCTTTTTCTATTGTGGGGTGCCATTGTGGCTGTAGTTATTTTCTTTGGCGTTCGGCGCTTCCGCCGCGCGGATTTGTGAGGAGGGATTACCATGCGTATTTTCTGCCAGGAACTGAAAAAAATATTCAGCTGGAAAGTAATACTTGCCGTTTTGGCAGTTACGTTTTTTTTATACAGTGCCAGGATGAAAGGACTGGTTTGGGATACACCGTCAAGCTATACGAAAAATCCGGAGATAGTGCTTGGAACGGAAATGGTACATAAGTACGGCCCTACCGTCAATAAAGCACAGCAGCTGGAACTTGCGGAAAAATGTAGAGAAGAAGCAGCAATGCCGCTTAACAAACGGATCTCGGAGCTGCAGGAGTTCCGCAGTGCGAAAATCCATAATATAGATGAAATGGACGCGCTGTTGTCTAAAAATGATGATGCAGGCATGAAAAAATACAATGAGCTGTCTCATATACTGGAAGATTCTCTGAGAAGTTCACCTGAAGGAGGGCATTTAGTTTACCTGTTGTTCTACTACGATACGGCAAAATTAAATGTTGACTACCTACAGCACTATGATGAAAATGTGAAATATAAAATTCAGTCGGCACCTACAGAAAAAGCTAAAAAACGCGTTTCCGAGGTTATGGCGCGGCCAAAAAAGTCGCTTTTGCCGAATGCCCCACTAAAAAATGAGTCGGACGGGTTTACCGAATGCCTTGCAGTCATGCTCCTTGCTACCGTGATGCTGTTCATTGGCCCATACCTCGTGCGTGAAAACAGGAGCGGCGTCAGGAGCATTGCCTACACGTGCCGCAGTGGGCGTGCGGTTTTCGGCACTCAGATTGCCGCGGCAGCGGCCGCTGCTGTGGTTGCCATGCTGGTGCAGATAGCCGCTTTTCTGGCTCTTTACTTTACAGGGCCGCACAGGGTTGATCTGCCGTTTTTTGGCTGTGATATTTCGGGGCTATATAATGATATAAACAGCGATACATATTGGTGGAATATGACTTTCGGTCAGCTGTTTGTCTGGCGGGGGCTTATCATGTTTCTCATAGCTTTCGGGTTCGGCCTGATAATGTTTGCGGCATCACGGTTCTGCAAGAACTACATTGCAATGCTTGCCATAATGGCACCGGTTGGGTTCGGCGGCGCAAAACTGATGGTCTGGCTGTTCGACCGGCTGTTCAGTGTCCTTCGCACTCAGCACATAGAAATCACCGTTTGTGCTCTGGTAGTGCTGGTCCCACTTGCTGCCTGCCTGATTTTGCTGCACAGGGAAAAAACGAAGGAGATACTTTCGTAAAAAGCCGTGAGGAGCTGAGAATGTATGCGTGTTTTCTGGGAAGAGCTGAAAAAGGTAATGAATTGGAAATTGCTTCTGGCCATTTTCCTTTTCAGCCTGATGTATTATAAAATGTTTATTTTTTATCACATGTATATGGAATACAGTAGTCCAGTCGCGTTAGGATTAATTAAAACCAGTGGGGTGCTGCTTAAAAAATACGGCACTACGGTAAGCCCGGACGAACTGAAAGACTTTGAAAAAAATTATGTTGCCAAGGCGAAAATGGCACTGAATCAGAAAATTGCCGGACTGGAAGATTTCCGCAAGGCAAAGATTACTGATGCCGATCAGCTTGACAATGTTAATGATGGTACGGAAAACGGGAACGCCCTTTATGAAAAGCTTGTGGAAGAATTGGACAACGCAGGTTCGTCAGGGCGCTTAGAAACGCCGCAGGAGAGAGATGGACCGTATAATTTGTATATATGTGCAAGGGATGAGGCGGACTCGCTGCGTTTGTATCCGGAGCAGGTCAAACAACTTAAAGCAAGAGGAATAGAATCCAGAAAGGAACCGACCGTTTTGCCGCAGCCTGTTTCTTCGGCATGGTCTGGGCTTGCAAGTGACTTTGCCGTTCTGCTTATGGTTACGTCGGCGCTAATTGCCGCACCATGTCTGGTGCGGGAGAATCGGGCAAACGTAAAAGGGCTTGCCTATTCAGCAAAAAAGGGGAGAAAACTTTTTGCCATTCAGTTTGCCGCCGTCCTTGCCGGTGCGTTTTTAGCTGTGCTGGCTCAGGCCGCCGGCTTCTTTGCCCTTTACATTTTTGGATACCATAAAGTTGACCAGCAGTTTTGGAACTGCTGTATGTATAACATTGCAGCATACCCCGAAACATTTGGGCAGTATATTGTTGCCGATGCGGTTACAGCTTTGCTTTTTGCACTCGGCATGGCGCTTTTGAGTTTCGCAGTTTCAAAATTATGCAGGAATTATATAGCGCTTATGGCTGCGGAAATTCCACTGCTGTTTTTAGTGGGCAGACTGTCTGTGTGGTCCTTGCAGAATTCATTTGAAACAAAACGCATGGCAGCCTGTGCGGCAGCTTTTTTAATCCCTATGGCTGTATGCCTGATTCTGCTGCACAGGGAGAAAACGACCGATGTGGTTTAATAATGTAGTAGGGATCATGCTTAAAATACCAGCTAATGGTAAAAAGCAATCGGCGAAAAACAGAAAGCAGGATAAAAACGCCTGCAATTTTCCATTTTTCGCTATTTGTCATAAAAATTTTTATAATTTAAAGTAACACCTTGTTAAAACAAAACGATTGACAGCCAACGGATAGTGGTTTATAATAGCAACTAATCATTTAAAAAGATTTCACAAAAAAACAATAAAAAATTAACGCATTAGACAAAACTACTTATATTATGCACAAAAGTGTGCAAATCGATTGAATTGATTTGCACACTTTTTCTTTAAACTTTTTTCGATGAGAGGAATAAGGAGGAAAAGAACAATGCTCAAAAAATTTGTAGCGTGTGCACTCAGTGTGGCACTGGTAGCAGGCTTTGCCGGTTGTTCAGGCAATGCTTCAGGCCAAGGAGGCTCACCGGCAGGCGGTGCTGCCGGTGGTACTATTAAAATCGGCTTTATAGGGCCTCTTACAGGCAGTGCATCATCATACGGCCAGTCAAGCCAGAGGGGACTTCAGCTTTTAGAGGAGCAAACCAATAAAGCGGGCGGCATAAACGGGCAGAAAGTAAAAGTGATTTCCGTCGACGACGAAGGCAAACCTGCTTCTGCTGTGAACGGCGGCCAGAAGCTGATAAACAGCGACAAAGTTGCAGCAATCGTAGGGCCTGTTACAAGCACGAGCGCCAACTCACTCGCACCCATATGCCAGAGGTATAATATCCCAATGATTACAGGTACAGGGACGAACGTGAACATAACAAAATCCGGTGACTGCATTTTCCGCACGTGTTTTACAGACCCGTTTCAGGGCAAAATAATGGCAAAATTTGCAACGGATGACCGCAAGGCCAAGACAGCAGCCATACTTTACAACAATGGCGATGATTACTCAAAGGGCCTTGCGGAAGCATTCAAGAGCAGTTTCACGGGCACCATTGTAGACACTGAAACATACAACACCGGTGACAAAGACTTCAATGCCCAGCTAACGAAGATAGCGCCGCATAAGCCTGATGTCCTTTTCCTGCCTGACTATTATTCAGTCGTGTCAATCATTATGAAAGAAGCGCGCAATGTTGGCATAAAGTCTACATTCCTTGGCGGCGACGGGTTCGACTCGCCTGAGCTGTTCTCAATAGGCGGCGACGCTGTTAACGGCGCTTATTTCTCAGACCACTATTCCGCTACAGACCCTTCGAAAGAAGTTGCGCAGTTCATCAAGGACTACAAAGCAAAATACAATTCTGACCCGGACGCTTTTGCAGCACTGACATATGATGCCGGCAAAGTGCTTTTTGACAGTATTAAAAAGACCAAATCCACAGATGCAAATGTGGTTAAAAACGCAATGAAAGCATATAATGGGCAGCTTGTATGCGGCAATATTAAGTTCGACAGTGACCGCAACGCCGTGAAAGCCGCCGTTATAATCAAAACGCAGGGTGGTAAGGAAACGTTCTACAAGAAATTTTTGGCCTGACTGAAAAGCCCAGAGGAACAAATATGGGGAATGCTTCTTCGGCGTTTTCCAATGCTGACAGAAGGAGGTAAAGAAATTGACATTTGTTGAATTTCTGCAGCAGCTGATAAACGGCCTTTCCCTCGGAAGTGTTTATGCGCTTATAGCGCTTGGCTACACAATGGTTTATGGCATCATCGGCCTTATAAACTTTGCGCACTGCGATATCTACATGGTCGGTGCTTACATAGGCTTTTTTGCAGCGACGAGCCTGCACCTTCCATTTATCCCAACGCTGATTCTGGCAATGGCCGGCGCGGGCATAGTGGGTGTGCTTGTTGAGCGCATAGCTTACAGACCACTGAGAAAGGCTTCCAACATCTCGCTGCTGATTACTGCAATGGGTGTTTCACTCCTGCTTGAAAATGGTTTCAACTGCATTTTCGGAGGAGACCCTCGCAGCTATCCGCACGATATCCTCAAACAGACAAATATTGAGCTTGGGCCGGTCCACACCGATTCATTGCACCTTATAATCCTCGCTACATCGCTCGTCCTCATGGTGCTGCTGCAGATTATCATTTACCGTACCAAAATCGGCAAGGCAATGCGCGCAACATCAGCGGACAAAGATGCGGCCGCCTTGATGGGGATTAACGTTAACGCCACAATTTCCGCTACCTTCGCCATCGGCTCCGCACTTGCAGGTGCCGCTGGTGTGCTCGTTGGCATCCTCTACAACAGCATTGACCCTTACATGGGCATCCAGCCGGGCATTAAGGCGTTTACGGCTGCGGTGTTCGGCGGCATCGGGCTTATCCCGGGTGCTTTTCTTGGCGGGCTCATACTCGGCGTTATCGAGACGTTCGTTACGGCGTGGTATTCTCCGCTTGCCGGCGCTATCGGGTTCATAATCCTTATCATCATATTGATTATTAAACCGAGCGGGCTGCTTGGCAAAAAAGTCAGTGAGAAAGTGTAGGTGGCAGAGATGATGAAGACGTATGTAAAAAAATTAGTTGCTTTTCTTGCAGCTTCGGCTGTGGTTTTCGTGGTATTTTCTCTGCTGCTTTCAAACGGCGTGATAAATGCCTATTACAAGCAGATAATTATGACCGTCTGCATTAATATTATCCTTGCGCTGAGCGCAAACCTGATAATCAATTTTACAGGCCAACTGACACTTGGCCATTCGGCTTTTATGGCCATTGGCGCATATGCGGCGGCTGCCATATACCGAGTTGGCCTTCCGTTCTTCTTTTCGCTGATTTTCGGCAGCCTTGTAGCGGCGCTTTTCGGCTTCCTAATAGGCTTGCCTACGCTAAGGCTTAAAGGTGACTACCTTGCCATTACGACTATGGGTTTCTGCCAGATTATAGTGGTTGTGCTGCAGAATATCCCGCAGTTCGGCGGGGCGCAGGGCATGACGGGCATCCCTGCGGAGACGACGTTCGCGTGGGTATTCTTCACAATGATTATAACAATTATTGTTCTGTACCACGTTGTCAATTCACGCCAGGGCCGCGCGATGATTTCCGTGCGTGAGGACGAGATAGCCGCAGAGGCCATGGGCATAAATACGACCCATTACAAGGTCATGGCCTTTACAATCGGCGCATTTTTTGCAGGGCTTGCGGGTGGGCTTTATGCTTTCCTGATGATGTTCATTGAGCCTACGCAGTTCAACTACTTCAAATCGATGGATCTTGTCATTTATGTTGTCCTCGGCGGCAGCGGCAATTTCGCAGGATGCATTGCTTCTACAGGTATACTGACGCTTTTGCCGGAAGTCCTTCGCTTCCTTGGAAATTACCGTATGGTTGTTTACCCGCTGCTTCTGATTATCATTATGATTATGCGTGCAAAGAATATCAGGCTTTCACGTCTTGTAGGCATGTTCCGCAGAACCGGCAAGGAAGGTGACAACAATGCCGCTGCTTGATATTAAAAATATTTCGATTCAGTTCGGCGGCCTTTCTGCCGTTGACAAATTTTCAATGTCGATTGGCGAAAATGACATATATGGCCTTATTGGGCCGAATGGCGCCGGAAAAACGACCGTTTTCAACATGCTAACGGGTGTTTATTCGCCGGACTCAGGAACTATAATGTTCGACGGAAAATCGATTGCAGGCATGAAGCCTTACGACATCACAAGAATGCGGATTGCCCGCACATTCCAGAATATCCGCCTTATGAAAAACCTTTCGGTGCTTGACAATGTTAAAATTTCATTCGTTAGCCAGACAGATTACGGCCTTGCAACTTCAATACTCAGGCTGCCGGCGTATTTCCACCAGGAGAAAGACATTGAAGAAAAGTCGATGGCACTGCTTAAAGTGTTTAACCTTGATGGCAAAAAAGACGAAAAAGCAGCTAACTTGCCTTATGGGGAACAGCGCAGGCTTGAGATAGCGCGCGCACTTGCCACAAACCCAAAGCTTCTGCTACTCGACGAGCCGGCAGCAGGCATGAACCCTCAGGAGACACAGGAGCTTACGGAACTTATCCGCTGGATACGCGAAAAATTCCATATTGCCATCTTGCTGATAGAGCATGATATGCGGCTTGTGATGGGCGTTTGCGAAAAGATTATTGTGCTGGACTACGGCAAGATAATTGCCGAAGGTACGCCAAAGGAAATCCAGAGCAACCCGAAGGTAATCGAAGCCTATCTCGGTGAGGAGGCGCCCCATGCTTAAAGTTTCTCATCTGAATGTGTTTTACGGCGGCATACATGCCCTTGACGATGTAAATATCGAGGTCAAAGATGGCGAGATAGTTACGCTTATCGGCGCGAATGGAGCCGGAAAAACCTCGACCCTACGGGCAATTTCGGGCCTTGTAGACGCTGCGCCGGGGAGCAGCATCCAGTTCGACGGGCAGGAGCTGACTAAAGTTCCTGCACATAAAATCCCGTATCTCGGCATTTCGCATGTGCCTGAAGGGCGGCGCATTTTTGCAAGCATGACTGTGCAGGAAAACCTTCAGCTCGGCGCCTACTGCCGCAAAGACAAAAATAACCTTGCACAGGACTACAAAACAGTCTTTGAAAAGTTCCCGCGCCTTAAAGAGCGCATGAAGCAGCGCGCTGGTACACTCAGCGGCGGCGAGCAGCAAATGCTTGCCATGGGCCGCGCGTTGATGTCCCGCCCGAAAATCATGCTGATGGATGAGCCGTCAATGGGTCTTGCGCCTATAATCGTAAAAGAGATTTTCTCAATTATCCAGAGCATAAATAAATCAGGTACAACCATACTGCTTGTTGAGCAGAACGCAAATATGGCGCTCTCCATTGCAGACCGTGCCTATGTTATCGAAACGGGGCGCATAACAATGGAAGGGAAAGCCTCAGAACTGCTTAATAACGAAGATGTTAAAAAAGCATACCTTGGAGGGTGAAAATCCTCAGGAGCCTGCCCGCTTTTGGGCGGGCCTTTTTTTATGCTTTAGCTTTTGTAAAAAGCCTTGACATTCTTAAAGCCTTACTTTATAGTACTGCTAAAGCAGCAAAATATATTACAGATAATGGCTGCTGAACTGTAAGAATATTTTATAGGAGGCGATTTTTAATGCCCGTTGTGGCTGCCTTTGCCGTACCCCATCCGCCGATTATCCTTCCGGAAATTGGACGCGGCGAGGAAAAGAAAATCCAGAAAACAATTGACGCTTACCGCGCTGCCATGCGTCAGGCCGCTGAGCTTAGGCCTGAAACGATTGTGGTGTTGAGCCCGCACACCGTGCTTTATGCCGATTATTTTCACATTTCGCCGGGGGAGGAAGCATATGGCGACTTTGCCCAATTTGGCGCGCCGCAGGTGTGTATTCAGGTGAAGTATGACAACGAATTTGTAAAGGAACTTTCATCGCTGTGCGGAAAGGAAAAGATACCGGCGGGGACTTTCGGCGAAAAGAACCCGCAACTTGACCACGCAACGATGATACCCCTGCGCTTTCTCAGTGAATTCACCGCACTTTGCCCGATTGTCCGCATAGGCCTTTCGGGGCTTTCGCCCCAGATGCACTATCGTCTTGGCCAGTGTATTGCAAAAACGGCGGAAAAACTTAACCGTCGCGTTGTGATGATTGCGAGCGGTGACCTTTCGCACAAACTGAAAACAGACGGCCCTTACGGGTTTGCGGCAGAGGGCCCAAAATTTGACGGCATAGCTACAAATGCGCTGGGCAAGGGCGATTTTCTGAGGCTGCTGGAACTCGACCCGGATTTCTGTGAATCGGCAGCCGAGTGTGGCCTGCGCTCATACTGGATAATGTCGGGTGCACTTGACGGAAAGGCGGTCGATAGCCGCCTGCTTTCTTATGAAGGCCCGTTCGGGGTTGGGTATGGGGTTGCGTCGTTCCGCGTTACCGGGGAAGACAAGGCGCGGTGCTTTGGCGCACAGCTTGAGTCTGACCACAGGAAAAGCCTTGAGCAGCGGAAAAATACGGAGGACCCGTGGGTGCGTCTCGCACGCCTGAGCCTCGAGACGTATATCAAAACGGGTGTAAGCGCTGCGGTACCTGACAACCTTCCTGACGGGCTCACAAATAAAAAGGCAGGTGTGTTCGTCACGCTTAAAAAAGACGGGCAGCTCCGTGGATGCATAGGAACTATAAGGCCTGTGCAGGACAGCATTGCCGAGGAGATACTGCGCAATGCGATATCCGCCGGCACGCGCGACCCGCGTTTTTCGCCCGTAAAGCCAGAAGAGCTGCCGGAGCTCCTATACAGCGTTGATGTGCTCGGTGAGCCTGAACCAATCAAATCAAAAGATGAACTCGACACAAAACGCTATGGCGTGATAGTTGAGAACGGCCCGCGTTGCGGCCTTCTCCTTCCGAACCTTGCAGGGATAGATACGCCCGAAGAGCAGATATCTATTGCACGGAAAAAAGCAGGCATTTCACCCGACGAACCGGTCAAAATGTACCGCTTTGAGGTGGTGCGCCACACATGAAGACAGACTGTAACTTATGCCCTCACCATTGTTCGCTGGAAGAAGGGCAGACAGGGCTCTGCCGGGCGCGGGCAAATAAAGGCGGAGAAATCACATGCACAAATTATGGCCGCATAACGTCGCTTGCGCTTGACCCTGTGGAAAAGAAACCGCTCCGGCGGTTTTACCCTGGGCGGTGGATACTTTCGGTCGGCAGCTATGGGTGCAACCTGCGCTGCCCGTTTTGCCAGAACTGTGAAATTTCCATGAAAGGCGATGATTCCGGCACAGCGTTCATTTCACCGGAAGAACTTGTTGAACAGGCCGTGGAACTTGCTGGGGAACCGCGCGGCAATATCGGCGTTGCATTTACATATAACGAGCCGCTCATAAGCTTTGAGTATGTGCGCGACTGTGCAGAGCTTCTGCAGAAAGCGGGCCTTAAAACTGTGCTTGTCACAAACGGCTACATTTGTGAAGAGCCGCTGCAAAAGCTCCTGCCGTTTGTAGACGCGATGAATATCGACCTCAAAGGCTTTACTCCGCAATACTATGAGTGGCTTGGAGGTGATCTTGAGACGGTGAAGCGCACTGTTGAGCTTTCAGTGAAAAAATGCCATGTTGAGGTGACTACTCTTGTTGTGCCCGGCAAAAATGATTTTGTGGACGAGATGGAGGACGAATCCTCGTGGCTTGCTTCGCTGAGCCCTGAGATACCTCTCCATATCAGCCGCTTTTTCCCGCGCTTCCATATGGAAGATACTTCCTCGACGCCTGTGGAAACGGTTTACGGGCTGTGCCGGACGGCGCAGAAATACCTTAAATATGTTTATGCCGGAAACTGCTGAGTCTGTTTTGGCAGTAAAAGCTCCTAAAGAGCAAATCTTCAGGAGCTTTTTTAATGCCCGTCCGCTTTATGAGCAGGTTCAGGCTTATCAGCGGGGCAGTTTATGTGCTTTTCACGCTTATGGATATTTTCGCGCAGGAGGGTGTAAATTACCGAGCATATCGGGATATTTATCAGCATGCCGAGAACTCCGAAAAAATTCCCGCCTATTGTGATGGCCACCATCATCCACAGTACGGGGAGCCCAACGCGCGAGCCGACAACACGCGGATAGATAAGGTTGCCTTCGAGCTGCTGGAGGATGCAGAAATAAATCATGTACCAAATGCCCTGGATAGGGTTGGCTGTTGAGACGAGCAGGCCGCCGACCACAGTGCTGAGGAAAGAACCTATTATTGGTATAAGCGCATTGAACGCGACGAGCACGGAAATAAGTATGGCGTATGGAAAATGGAAAATATTCATGCCCACAAAGCACAGAGTGCCAAGAATGCAGGCTTCCGTGAATGTGCCGGCAATGCAGTTGTAAAAAGCGCGGTTTGTCAGGTGGCAGATGTGGCTTACGGTATCTGCATGTTTCCGTGGCAGGTAGGCGTAAAGAAATTTTTTAACATGGGCATGCAGCTTTTCTTTCTGGGCGAGCGTATTGACCGCAATCACAAACGCAAGCACGGCCGAGATGGCGCCGTGGAATATGTTTGAAGTGATTGAAAAGGTAGAGCTTATGAGCTGGCTTGCTATTTTCTGGCCGTTAGTAGACAGGAACTTGCTTATGCTGCCCCAGTTTATATTGACGTTTTTAGCATATTCCGCTATTTTAGGGTGATCTTTATAGAAAGCCGAGATGCCGTTCTGGATATTTGTGAAATATGTTGGAATATTGCTTGTGAGATTTATAATCGTATGCCCAAGCTCCGGCACAACAAAGAACATCAGGAGCGTTATGAGGCCGAGGATTATTACGAATGAGACAAGAATACTCATGCTGCGGCGGATTTTCGGCCATATCTTTGTACACCTGCGGTTAATAGGTGCAAACAGCCTGTTTTCAACCTGCACCATCAGGACATTGACAACAAATGCAATCGCAAACCCTGCAAGTATAGGCCCGATGGCACCAAAAAAGGAGCTGAAAAAAGAAGGGACAAGGTAAAGGTTTTTAATAAGCAGGTAAAATGCGAACCCGAAAGCTATAAGAAACATGATCTTTTTCATGTTTTCTTTGTTCAGTTCCATTTGCTGCTCCTTTCTCTGCAAAAACTGCTGTTTATATTCGCTGCCTTAAAAACATTATAACGGGAACCAGGCGATAAAACAAGAAGAACATAAGTTCGGCAAGGCTGGCATATTTATACTGCTGTTATATAATAGCTTTTAGCTTTGCCTGAAAACATATATGGAAAAAATCTATATTAGCTGCGGCTTGCCCGTAAAAAATGCCATGCCTGTGCTATAATGTATACAAAACAATAAAGTAGAAAGGTGGAACTGCAGATGAAAGTAGTTGCTGTTTTAGGGAGCCCGAGGGCAGAAAGCCAGTCTTCGGCCATTGCGCGTGAAGTTCTGCGCGGGGCAAAAGATGCGGGCAATGAGACCGTCGTCTATGAAATCGGCAAGATGAATGTACGCGGCTGTGAGGGATGCGGATACTGCAAAGAGCATAATTCTGACTGCCACATAGAAGATGACCTTAAGAAATACTGGAAAGACCTGCACGAGTGCGGCGCGCTTGTGCTAAGCAGCCCGAACTATTATGCTCAGGTGACAGGGCCTATGATTACTTTTATGGACCGGCATTACTGCCTGTCTGATGCACAGGGAGGCCAGCGACTTGCCTCGGGTAAAAAAGTAGTAGGAGTCTTTTCGCAGGGCAGCAGTGATGCCAATGCGTATATGCCGCAGTACAAGTGGTACCTTAAAACTTTTACGGACCATGGCTTTACGCTTGCAGGAACTATTGTTCACGCTGGTGAAGAATCTGCTGCGCCTGGCAGCCGCGAAATGCAGGAGGCCTATAAACTCGGGAAATCCCTGTAATTTTATTATTGGTTTCAGAAGGTGTGCCCGTCAAGAACGGACATGCCTTTATTTTTTAATTTTTTTTCATAAGACAAAATGCTATGCGATTATGCTTGAAATACGGCCGCATTTTTATTATAATGAAATATATTTTTTGGCCTGCGAAATTTTATGCGAATGTGAGTGATGGAGAAAGTGGAAATTCTGAAGGCAATCCTCTTTGGCATTGTTGAAGGCATTACTGAGTGGCTGCCGATAAGCAGCACAGGGCATCTTATCCTGCTTGAAAACTTCGTTAAGCTTAACATGCCTGCGGATTTTATCGAGATGTTCCGTGTAGTAATCCAGCTTGGCGCCATAATGGCCGTAGTCGTGCTTTATTTCCATAGGCTTAACCCGTTTTCATCCAGGAAAACGAAATATGAGAAACGGGACACATTTTCACTCTGGGGGAAAATAATAACTGCCTGTCTACCGCTTATCCCGCTGGTGCCGTTAAATGATAAGATTGACAGGTTATTCTACAATTATCAGACTGTGGCCGTTACGCTTATTGTTTACGGCATATTATTTATTGCCGTAGAGAACAGGAACAGGCACCGCGTGCCGTCAATTTGCAGCATTTCGTCAATAGATTACCGCTCGGCGCTTATTATCGGCCTGTTTCAGGCGCTCGCGCTGATCCCTGGCACGTCGCGTTCAGGGGCGACTATCCTGGGCTCTTTGCTCATAGGCATTTCGCGCGGCACTGCTGCTGAATTTACGTTTTTCCTTGCGATCCCAACGATGCTCGGCGCAAGCGTTGTAAAACTCTGCAAATTCGGCTTTGCCTATACGCCTGCGGAAGCTGCGGTACTTTTAACCGGTGTAGTTACGGCATTCCTCGTCTCTTTGCTGGCCATACGCTTCCTTGTAAGCTATATTAAAAAGCATGACTTTAAACCGTTTGGATACTACCGCATTGCGCTTGGCGCATTGGTTTTTGCTTATTTCTTTCTGGTACACTGAATATTCTGCAGCTGAAAAATAAATGGGCAAATCAAAAAAATTGATTTGCCCGCATAAGCTAAAGGTGTAAACCTTGACACGGAACGCATAAAATGGTATATTTATAGATAAATAATTGATTTAGGGGTATAGCTCAGCTGGTAGAGCAGTGGTCTCCAAAACCACGTGCCGAGGGTTCGAATCCTTCTGCCCCTGCCAAAATTTTTTAGAATCCCTGAAGAGCACAGGAGTGGATGCTTTTCAGGGATTTATTTTATCGGTACCGCAGCGGCAGTTTACACGCGGGAATTTCATATTATAATGAAAATATAATAAACGGGAAAAGAACGGCATATTATCTAAAGACAGCAGGAAGCTTTAGTGGAGGTGCCGTATGATTACTTACAGCTATGTTTATAGAATCATTACAGCTTTGATTTGCCTTATTTTTATTCTGCACATGGTGTACCAGCACAGGGGGCCGGCAGTTATTGTGCTTGCATGCGCCCTTTCAGTATATGCAGTAGAAGCCATCGGAACTTTTTTATTCCCTATAGTTTATGATCCACACGTTATGAAAACCGGACCGCTGAAATACAACTATATACCGTTCAATTCCATAGCGGGATATTTTAGCCGCTTTTCAGCCCCAGCGGCATGGAAGCAAATCTTTAGGAAAACACTTATTTTTCTTCCGGTCGGCCTGCTGCCTCCATTGATTTCTGAAAAGTACCGCTATAAAAAAGAACTTTTCCCTCTTATTTTTATCACTTCGCTATGCATTGAAATGGCACAGTTTGCGGAATGCATGATTACGCAAATACCTTACAGGGTGATAGACATTGACGACATTATCCTGAATTTTATCGGCGGCGTTCTGGGTTACCTGCTTTTCCTCCTTATCAGGACTGTTTCTCGGTTCGTTTCGGAAAGGTAAATGCTGTTTTTATCATTTTCTGCCCTTTTGCCCTGTATGTTTTTAAAACATAAGATTATTTCAAATATGCATTATGGGGGCGCTTGCATTTTTGCGCTTTAAAGTGTAGAATAGGAATGGAACAAGACAGAAGGGGATTGAGAATGATTATTGTTATGAAGCGGAACTGTACCAGGGAAGACGTAGGTAAAGTGATCGCCGTGCTTAAGTCGCATGGACTCGGGGCCAATGTTTCCTCAGGCTCGCAGGCGACGGTTATCGGCGTGCTTGGTGATAAGTCGAAGCTTGAATGCGAAAACCTCGAAGTTATGAGTGGTGTGGAAAAATGTGTTCCAATCATGCACTCATACAAGATGGCGAGCCGTGAGATGGTGCCGGAAGGGCGCACTGTAAACGTGGGCGGTGAAGTAATAGGCGGAAAAAAACTCTGCATGATAGCCGGGCCTTGCGCTGTGGAAACGCAGGACCAAATGATGAAGGCGGCAGCTGGCGTTAAAGCGGCAGGCGCGGCTTTTCTACGCGGAGGTGCGTACAAGCCCCGCACATCGCCGTATGCTTTTCAGGGTACTGAAGAAAATGGCCTTAAAATGCTACGCAAAGCGGCGGACGCTTATGGCCTGAGGGTTGTGACTGAAATTACAGACCATGACCTTATCCCAATCGCCGCACCTTACTGCGATATGTTTCAGATAGGTGCACGCAACATGCAAAATTTTCGCCTGCTGCGCGAAGTTGGGCGGACAAAAAAGCCTGTGCTGCTTAAGCGCGGAATGGCGAATACTATCGAAGAGTGGCTCAATGCAGCAGAGTACATAATGAGCGAGGGAAACTGCAATGTTGTGTTGTGTGAACGTGGGATACGCACATTCGAAACGGCGACGCGCAGCACACTTGACATTTCATCTATACCTGTTGTGCGTGAGCGCAGCTGTCTCCCTATTATCGTAGATCCATCACATGCTGCTGGCAAAGCTTCGTATGTTGAGCCCCTTGCGCTTGCGGCTATTGCCGCGGGAGCGGATGGCCTTATCATCGAAACTCATCCAAACCCTAAAAAAGCGCTGAGTGACGCAGCCCAGCAGCTTACTTTAGATGCTTATGCGCGCCTGTTTGAAAAAGTGCGCCGCATAGCGCCTGTGTTAGGCCGTGAAGTATGATATTCGCCGAATTTAAATTAACGCGTGCAATACAGCTTAAAAATATTTTCGGGATATGCGGCAGATGATGAATCTGCTGCTTTTGTTTTATATATAAAGAATCCCTTCTGCGTTTCCAGAAGGGAGAAAGATGTTTTAAAAGCCGGGCGGCTATGATATAATTTATTTTGGCTTCTTGCGTATGCCCATCCTGCTTTCGGAATTTTGAATGAGATTAAAAAGGGAAGTGGAAAACAGGGGATATTCTTTAGTGATTTTGTCGGGCGACAGCGACGGCGCCGTGCCCTTTTCTACTGGGTGCTCAAGCCCTTCCACCCTGTCGCCGGAAAGAAGACATGCGGCATTGCTGATGGCAATCTCCTGTGCAGCGTTGGAGCGCCCGTTGAACAGGCGGAACGGAACCGAGAAAAGCCCTTGCGGATTTTTTGGGTTCGCTGAGTAAAGCAGCCGGAACACACGGTAGACGCAAAGATTGAGAAAAGCTGAAATTTCACCGGTAAGCGGCCGGCTGGCGTATTCCTGAAGTATGCCGTAAATGACATTGAGGGAGTTTTCAATCAGCTTTTTGTTGAGAAGCGGGAGCATGCTGCAGCTTTTGCCGTGTATAACATTTTCTTTTCCGGCTGAGTCGGGTTCCGGGATGTCTTCTACAGAAATAGTCGCACCATGGCGATCAGGTGTCCTTCCAAGGAGGTAATCGCATGATACGTTATAGTAATCGGCTGTTTTAACGACAAAATCGAGGCCGCATTCCCGAATCCCTTTTTCGTAATGGGAAAGCAGGGCCTGCGAAACGCCGAGGTCTGCAGCTACCTTTTTTTGGCTGTACCCGCGCTCTTTCCGCAGGAGTGTGATAATTCTTGAGAAACTGCTGTTCATTTTTTCTATCCCCTGTCGAAATATGAACTAAACGTCCAGTAAATTATACTATAAATATAACAATATGTAAATACGCTATATATCGTGTTTTCCAACGCAGGATTTTCCGTATTTTGTTTGCGCTGGAATAATGTTCAAAGGAGGAACGGACTTGAAGTCCTATGTTATTCATTTAATCCGCCACGGCATAACGGAGGGAAACAGCGAAGGCCGCTACATTGGCAGCACGGACCTTCCGCTCTCTGCAGAAGGCGAGAAACAGCTGCGCAGCCTTGCGGCAAAATATCCATATCCCAAAGCGGAAGCTTATTTTGTAAGCCCGCTGGAACGCTGTAAACAGACAGTGAAGATACTTTATCCTGATGCAAAACCGACTGTTATCAACGATTTCCGCGAATGTGATTTTGGCGCATGGGAAAACAAAACGGCAAAAGAAATCTCAGCGCAAAACCCGGATTTTGCGCGATGGGTAGCCGGAGAAGGAAAAGGCATTACGCCGCCGGGGGGCGAAAGTGGGGGCGCTGTTGTCCAGCGCGTATGCGCGGCTTTTGAAAGGATTGTCCAGGGCCTTATGGCGGCGGGGACAACATCAGCCGTCATAGTTGCACATGGTGGCACGATTATGTCAATACTTTCGGTGTATGGGCTTCCGCGCGCGCAGTTCTACGACTGGATGACTGAAAGCGGGTGCGGCTATTCCATGCGCATAACACCAGGCCTCTGGATGCGCTCGATGGTTGGCGAAGTCTATGCCAGGATCCCAGCCAAGGCAGACGGAAAAGAACCAGGTGCGGCAATGGTTGATGCTGCCCGCAAAGCGGCCAACATGGCGTTTGGGCAGAAAGGCCACGACAACAATGGCGGCAAAAAAGAAAATCAATAGCCAAATTTGCCTTCAACTGATTCGTCGTTTTTTACCCATTCGGAAACATCGGTTATTGTGTAGTCTGTTTTATTAGTGCGTGCAATTACACGCTTGATGCCGGCATTTATTATCATCCTTTTGCACATGGAGCATGGGGCAGGGTGGGGTACATAGTTGCCGGTTTTGACTTCTTTGCCTACAAGGTAGAGCGTTGCGCCTATCATTTCGCTGCGTGGCGCGTTGATGATGGCGTTCATCTCGGCATGGACGGAGCGGCAAAGCTCGTAGCGTTCACCGCGAGGCACGCCGAGTTTTTCCCTGATGCAGACACCGAGATCAATGCAGTTTTTGCGCCCGCGCGGTGCGCCTACATAGCCTGTGGAGATGATTTCATCGTCTTTCACTATTATCGCGCCGAAATTACGGCGCAGGCATGTGCCGCGCTCAAGCACGGTCTCGGTAATGTCAAGGTAATAGTTGATTTTATCGGTCCGCTGCATTGAAAATCAGCCCTTTCACGCATATAGCCTCCGCATTGTAATTGCTGCCTTCATAATGTTATAATGGAGCAGCAGAATCAGCGGGGGGTTATAAAAAATGAATTTATCGGATATAGGAACAGTGCGCTCTTTGCTTGCCCGCCATGGCTTCAAGCTTTCACATTCGCTCGGCCAGAATTTTATCGTAAACTCGGCCGTGTGCCCTAAAATGGCGGAGGTGTGTGGTGCAGACGCATCATCGGGCGTGCTTGAAATCGGCCCTGGCGTGGGTGTGCTGACAAAAGAGCTTTCCAGCCGTGCGGCAAAAGTTGTTTCGGTTGAGCTTGACAGAAGGCTTGAGCCTGTGCTGCAGGAAACGCTTGCAAAGTGCCGCAATGTGAAAATCATATGGGGTGATATCCTCAAAATCGACATTAGCCGCCTGATTAACGAAGAATTCGCGGGGATGAATGTATTTGTTTGCGCTAATCTGCCTTATTATATCACATCACCGGCTGTGATGCGCTTCATTGAAGAAAAGCTACCTGTTTCGGCAGTGACCGTGATGGTGCAGGAAGAGGCGGCAGAACGTCTGTGCGCCAAGCCGGGGACACGGCCTTGTGGCGCCGTGACAATATCGGTTAAGTATCATTCGGAACCGAAAATACTTTTTAAAGTCCCGCGCTCATGTTTTTACCCGCAGCCTAATGTCGATTCCGCAGTTATAAGGCTTGATGTACGTAAAGAGCCGCCTGTGCATGTAAGCAATGAAAAGGCTTTTTTTTCGTTGGTGAAAGCAGCGTTCGGCCAGCGGCGCAAAACAGCGGCAAATGCAATTTCCGCGGGTATCGGGCTGCCAAAAGCTGAAGTTGAAGAAGCCCTTGCCAAAGCCGGCGCGCCGCGGTCAGCACGTGCAGAACAGCTTACTATGGAGCAGCTTGCATTTATGGCAGAATATCTTAACAGCAAATAAAAAATAAAAAGCAAAATATTTCCCGTGTGTCGAAAAGAGGCTGAATAATACAATGAGTGATGGAAAAATGGCGCTTATTCTGTTTGACGTTGGGTTCATCCTGATGCTTGCCTCGATGGTGCTTGGCCCATTCGGCGTTATAAACTGGGCAGTTACAACCGCTGTTGCGGCGTGCTGCCTTGCACTGGGTGCGATGTCTATCGCTTTTGAGGGATGGGATTCGCCACAGGATGACAACTACGATGAAAATCTGCAGGAGGCGGAGAGAAACGACTTTAACCGTCAGTAGAGTATTGCCCCGTACTTGTCGGCGAGAGGCTCAAGGACTTCTCTGCCAACAGGCGAGTTGGAGTCAATTATAAGCCGCCCTTGAAAATACCGGAGGGCGGCCTCAAGTTTGGTGGCGCTGTCTGACCTTATGGCGACGGGCAGCTTTGCCATGGCACTGTTGGCGCCGAGGATCCTGGCGTCGCTTATACTATCTATTTTTACAAGCGCAGCGGATACTTCTTCATCGTCAAGGTTTATAAGCTTATCGCCGAGCAGGCTTGAGCAGTGTATCGGCCTGCTGAAACGTATATCGTCGCCAAGGAAAAATGTTTCCCATTCGGTGGAAGCGGCATAGCAGTCAGGCTCTTCGGGAATTTCCGGAGGGCCGTATTTTTTCATGATGGCTTTCACAGCACGCAAATGCGCCTGAGAAGTATTTTTCCCGCAGGCAATAAGCCTGACACCGATGCCGAGCAGCGGGCGTATGAGCTCTGCAAACACTTCCGGTGTGCAGCCTGCCGGTGCGTCAGCAACAACGGCAAGAGGCACAGAAGCATACGGTACAGCATTTTTGAGGACCGATACCATTGATTCGTCAGGAATTCCGCAGAGCCCGACTGCAGAAGCGCCCATTGCCTGCAAAGTGATGAGCGCAGGAAGAAATTTTTCTTCTGCGTTACTGCCTGCTGAAAGGCAGCAGAAAACAGGTATTTTGAGTCCCCTTGCGGCAAGGAGCGACGCCCTCATGTCGGCAAGTGATGTCTGGCGCTCAAGCAGCAGAAAACGCGCTCCCAATTTCTTAAGTGAGCATATTTGCCCGCGGCATATGTCGTACACATCTTCGAAGTTGCTGTCACCCGCAGGCGGAAGCAGGATTCCTGACGGCCCGAGAGTGCCGCACACAGAAACATGGCCTGCCGCTTCCGCCAGCAGACTTTTGCCATATTCCGCGCGGTGTTGGGTAAGCTGCTTTGGCTGTGCGCAGACAGCGTCAGCCCTGTTTTTAACGCTTTCGGCTGCGTGGGCAGAAAAGTCCCACGCAGTGCTGTCATCTAATATTAGTGGAAGCTCAAGAGGAACATCCATGATTTTATTGTACTGCCATCCTTTCTTGATTACATACTTTCAGGCGCTGCTATTTTGAACATGGAAAGCACGTTTTCGAGCACTGTTGAAGTTGCCAGGCAAAGGTTGAGGCGGGCCGCCGTAAGGCTTTCGTTTTCACCTTTTACGCGGCACGCTGTGTAAAATTTATGGAACAGTGTTGCGAGCGTGATGAGGTACCTCATCATTCTTGCCGGGTCGTAGTCGCGCGCCGAAGCGATGATTTCACTTGTGCAGATGGAGAGGTGCCGGATGAGGTTGGTTTCTTCTGGCGTATTCAGAAGGGCGAGCTCCTCATCTGTGCATTTGCGCGGGTGCACGCCTTCAGAAGCGAGCTTTTTCAGTATGCTGCATATGCGCGCATGAGCGTACTGCACATAATAGACAGGATTCTGTGAATCGTGCTTTACAGCAAGGTCAAGGTCAAAATCCATCTGTGAAGTGGCCTCACGCAGGTTAAAGTAAAAACGCGCTGCATCTACAGGTACTTCGTCGAGCAAGTCGGCAAGCTGTATGGCTTTGCCGGTGCGCTTGCTCATGCGAACGACTTCATCTCCGCGCACAAGGCGCACGAGCTGAATTAAAATCACGTCAAGCCGGCTGCTGTCTATGCCGATGGCTTTCATGGCGCCCTTCATGCGCGCAACATGGCCGTGGTGGTCGGCACCCCAGACGTCGATGACGCGTTCAAAGCCACGCTTGACGAATTTGTTGCGATGGTAGGCAATATCTGCCGCAAAGTAAGTCGGTGTACCATTCTGGCGTATGAGGACCTCGTCTTTTTCGCCGCCCTGGGCTGTTGCACGGTACCAGAGCGCATCGTCCTTCTCATAGGTGAGGCCGCGGTCTTTCAGTATCTGAATCGTTTCGTCGAGCTCACCATCTTTGTGAAGCGTGCTTTCCAAAAACCAGTTGTCGTAAACAATGCGGTATTTTTCGAGGTCGGATTTCATTTTGGCTATGTTTCGCGGCAGGGCATAATCAGTAAGGGCCTTATCACGGACCTCGTCTGAAACGCAGACGTATTTGTCGCCATAGATTTTGGCAAATTCCTGTGCGCTCTCTTTTATGTCATCGCCATGGTAACCGTCTTCGGGGAACTCAACAGCGCCTTCCCCCTTGTATATCTGCAGGTAGCGCGCGCCGAGCGAATGGCCGAACTTCAGGATCTGGTTGCCTGCGTCGTTGACGTAGAACTCACGCGTAACATCGAAGCCGGCAGCTTCAAGCACGGAGGCGAGGCAGTCACCGAGTGCACCACCGCGCGCGTTGCCCATGTGCATAGGCCCAGTGGGGTTTGCCGAGACATACTCGACCATGACTTTCTTTTTTTTGCCCCAGTTGCTGCGCCCGTAATCTTTGCCTGCCGCAAGGATTTCCTTAATGACGTCTACATAAAATTTACGCCCGAAAAAGAAATTGAGGAACCCGGGGCCGGCCGTTTCGAACCGGTCAAAATATGTGCGGTCAAGGTCAATGTTGCGTGATATAGTTTCTGCAATTTTACGCGGCGCCATATGGAACGGCTTTGCGCAAACCATGGCTGCATTGGCTGCGCGGTCGCCATGTGTGTGGTCGGCCGGCGTTTCTACGTTGAAATCGGGCACTTCCGCCTTAGGCAGCTCGCCCTGCTCCATGCTTTTGCGGATAGCTTCGGCAATTGCTTTTCTTAGGTTGTCAGTGGCCTGCAGTTCAATTTTTGACATCGCTGTTTTTTGCCTCCTTGACGGTGATGGAAAGCTCATTTGTGCTTGAAAGGGAAGAATTTATATCAAGAGTATAGCTGACGTCAAGCCTGCCGCCGGCATCGTCCAAAGTGGTGTCGAGGTGGCTTGTAAAAATGCCTATCATCAGGTTACCGTAATCGGTGTCATACTGGCACAGATGGCGTTTCCCATTTTCAAGGATAAGGCGTGTGTTGTCACCGCCTCTGCGTATCAGCGTAAGGCATGAGTTCCCTTCAACTTTAAGTATGGAAGTTTTCTGTGATGTGTCGTCTTCCGACATATATTCTTTATACACGATAAACCTGTATGGACCGCGCTTTACATAGGAACCGAGCGTCGTGAGCTCGACTTTGCCGACCTGGCCGTCAACATTCTGACGGCCTTTAATTGAAATCAGGTAATTTTCCTCCATGCCCTTCTCCTTAAAAAGACAGCGGAGAGCAGCTTTTACGTCCGTCCGCCAGCCTGTTTTTTATATAACGCCGTGCGGCCGCCCGGACGGCGGCCGCACGCTCACATTAATGTATGCGCTTATCAGCGCCTGAAATCTTTTGCACCATCATCAAATGCAAGCTGTATAAGCCTGTCGAGGAGCTCACTGTATGGGACTCCCGAAGCTTCCCAGAGTTTAGGGTACATACTGATAGACGTAAAGCCGGGTATGGTGTTCAGCTCGTTGAGAAAGACTTCTTTTCCATTGCGCACGAAAAAATCGACACGTGCGAACCCGCGGCAACCGAGTATGCGGAATGCGTGGACGGCAGTGGAACGAATTTCATCGCTGACGTCTTTACCTATATGCGCGGGTATATTGAGTTTTGATTTTCCGGATTTATATTTGTCGTCGTAATCATAGAATGCGGCTGAGGCGACGACTTCGCCGACTTTTTCGGCCGCTTCAGGATTTCGGTTGCCCAAAACTGCGCACTCGATTTCCTGGCCGTCTACGGCTTCTTCGACGAGTATTTTGCTGCTTTCTGCTGCTGCGGCCGCAACAGCTGCGTCAAGCTCATTTTCACAGCCGACTTTTGTAACTCCTACTGACGAACCGGAATCAGCAGGCTTTACAAAGACAGGATAACCAAGGCGCGCGTCTATCTTTGTTTTTATTTTGCGGATACTGTCGCCATTGTAGCTGTCTCTGTAAAACCATAGATATTTAACACATGCTATGTCGGCATTCGCAAGCAGCGAATGCGTGATAGCTTTATCCATACATACGGCCGATGAACGCGTCCCGCAGCCGACGAACGGTATGCCGCTGAGCTCAAGCAGCCCCTGAATGGTGCCATCTTCACCGTTGCGCCCGTGCAGCACGGGAAAGACACAGTCTACTTTTACAATCCTGCACCCATTGCTTGTATTTACTACAATCCCTCCGACGCTGCGGTCAGGGCAAAGGAAAGCCGGTACTTTCTCGCTGCTTTTTTCCCATTCGCCGGACGGTATTTTTTCATCCGGGCCAGTATACATATACCAACGCCCATCCTTCGTTATGCCTATCCTGATTATTTCATATTTGTCTTTAGGCAGGCTACGTATAACGGATAATGCCGAAACAAGCGAGACTTCATGTTCCGCGGAGCAGCCGCCAAACAGCACGGCAATTTTCTTTTTATGCATGAAAAAATCCTCCAGATGCAGAATCTCGGCCAAAGAATCCCTGTAAAAAAATGCTCAGAGCACAAAAATTCCAAGCCGCATTTTCTTTCAGCATCTATCATAGCACAACGGGGAAGCGGGCGCAATAATTTTTATAGTCTGAAAAGTCTGACTCCGCATGGCAGCAGGTACAGCCGCCCGTTGCTTTGGAAGAGCCAGACTTAAAATTAGCTTAATATGTGCATGAGCAGATAGTGGACGCGCTGAGGCAGCACAATAAAGTTTAGCTTGCGCTTGTTGTAAGCCACCATTTCAGCATTGTAAGTGCAAACATGTACCCTGAAGATGAGGGGGCGCAGCTTTTGCCGAAAAAACCGCAAGACTGATATTTTATAAAAGAGCAGAAGATCATGCATAACTGTCTACGTAATTATGCATAAATATTTTACGATTTAAATTGCTGCATTAGTGAAATAAACTGATTGACAACTTGAAAATTGCAGGATATAATGTTAATAATTATTGATGCAGCAGTACGGCTTTGAATATCAAACATAAAATAAATTCATATTGTTTATATTGTATTACTATACTACGCACAAAAGCGTGCAAATCAATTTATCTGGTTTGCGCGCTTTTCTTTTTTATTTATCCACTTGAATGAAGCTGAGTAAGGAGGAAAACATGGTGCTTGGTAAAAAGTTTCTTAAAAAATTCACTGCATGTGCTTTGAGCCTGTCGCTCATAACCAGCCTTGCCGGATGCGAGGGCAAAGGTTCAGGCGGCACAAGTGGCACGATTAAAATCGGCTTTGTAGCGCCGCTTACAGGCAGCAACTCTTCCTTTGGCCAGTCAGGCCAGAAAGCCCTTAAGCTTTTGGAAGAGCAGACTAATAGTGCCGGCGGTGTAAACGGGCAAAAAGTGCAGATAATTTCAGTCGACGACGAAGGCAAGCCGGCCTCTGCCGTATCCGGAGGCCAAAAGCTGATAAACAGCGACAAAGTTGCAGCAATCATCGGGCCTGTGACAAGCACATGTGCCAACGCACTGGCGCCGATATGCCAGCAGCGCAATGTACCGATGATCACAGGCAGCGGAACAAATATCAACATAACAAAAACCGGAGACTGTATTTACCGCACATGCTTTATTGACCCGTTCCAGGGCAAAGTAATGGCGAAATTCGCAACGGATGACCGCAAGGCCAAGACAGCAGCCATACTTTACAACAATGGCGATGATTACTCAAAGGGCCTTGCGGAAGCGTTCAAGAGCAGTTTCACGGGCACCATTGTAGACACTGAAACATACAACACTGGTGACAAAGACTTTAATGCCCAGCTAACGAAGATAGCGCCGCATAAGCCTGATGTTCTTTTCCTGCCTGACTATTATTCAGTCGTTGCCATTATTATGAAGGAAGCGCGCACGGTAGGCATAAAATCGACATTTCTTGGCGGCGATGGGTTCGATTCGCCTGAGCTGTTCTCAATAGGCGGCGACGCTGTTAATGGCGCTTATTTCTCCAACCATTATTCATCTGATGACACTTCGAAAGAAGTTGTGCAATTCGTTAAAAGCTACAAGGAGAAATACAGCAGTACACCTGATGCACTGGCTGCCCTAAACTATGATGCAGGGAAAGTGCTTTTGGACTGCATTAAGAATGCAAAATCAACGAATGCGAATGCTATTAAAAGTGCACTTAAATCTTACGGTGGTACAGTCGTTTGCGGGCATATTAAATTTGACAGTAACCGCAACGCTGTAAAATCGGCTGTCATCATTAAGACTAAAGATGGCAAAGAAACGTTTTATAAGAAGTTTGTAGCTTGATTTAATTTTATATGTTTTATTTAGATGTTGGATCCCCAAAAGTCTATATATCTATTATATATATATCTATATATTAGATAAGAACGCCGTGGATGCACGCGACGTTCTTTGTTGTCTTATACGAATAACCATGCGAATAACCATGCATTAATCGTATATAAAAAAATAAAATATGTTGACAAATAATGAACGATAGATTATAATAATATCTGTTGCCGAAGAGGCGTGCAAAGATTTTATGTAATATAAAAGACTTGACAAAGCAGATTCGGCATGGTACAATGAAAGTCCTGCCTGAACATGAAGATGTTTAAGTAGGATGTGGGACCTTGAAAATTAAACAGCGAAGTAAATAACAAGTACCCGTAATTCCGAGCTACTGGGTAAGGAATTATTCAGTAGTGGGAGAGAAGGAGACTCTCCGAAAAAAAACCAAAAGAAATA
>ENA-UOOM01000911-UOOM01000911.1-fermentation-metagenome-genome-assembly--contig:-NODE-911-length-31183-cov-9.149672_pt1 | contig 31183 bp, 28 predicted proteins | sample MGYA00245781_ERZ724031 | MGnify/ENA primary metagenome ERZ724031 (study PRJEB28704, sample SAMN03018317) | fermentation metagenome | biome: anthropogenic terrestrial biome; feature: soil; material... | reverse complement strand
CCCCGGGGATCAAGCCATAAGTATCCCGCCAATATGGATGCATATGCAATGGAATAAAATGCACACTGCAACCTATCCCGCGGCTGAACATCCCGGCTATAAAATTGTCCCGGTTAATCTTGACTTCGTCTTTTAACCTTATGACATACAAATGCCAGGCATGCTGATCATCGTTTTTGGCATGAGCCGGAAGAATGAGGGGGAGTTTTTTAAATTTTTCATTATATTTATGGGCTATGTTTTCGCGTTTGACCCGCATGTTATCTAATTTTCTTAATTGATGAATTCCTAGAGATGCGGCTAGATCTGTCATGTTATATTTAAATCCCGGAGCGATTACTTCATAATACCAGGAAGGTTTTTCATCTGTATAGCGTTCAAATGCATCCCGGCTAATCCCGTGCAGCCGCATAATCCTGCACCGCTGTGCAATCTCCTTATTTCGAGTTACAATCATACCACCTTCACCGGTAGCCAGGGTCTTTGTAGCATAAAAGCTAAAAACAGCGGCATCAGTTTCCAAAGAACCGATTAGCTTATCGTTATAAGAGGTTGGCAAAGCATGAGCCGCATCCTCTATTACATGTATATTATGTTCTGAAGCGATCTGAATAATTTCTTGCATATCACAGGCTAATCCTGCCAAGTGCACCGGTATTATTGCCTTGGTTTTCTCTGAGATGACAGACTTTATTTGATCAACATCAATGTTTAATGTCAACGGATTTACATCTACAAAAACCGGATGAGCACCTAGATAACGTATCACTTCCGCAGTTGCCGTAAAGGTATACGGGCTGGTAATTACTTCATCCCCTGGGCTGATCCCTATAGCCTCCAACGCCAGATGCAAACCGGCAGTAGCTGAGTTGACGGCAATCGCTTGAACACCTTGCCCTATAAATTGCGCAAATTTTTTTTCGAATCGTTTCGTTTTCGGTCCTGTGGTTAACCAACCCGAACGCAGTGAATCTACAACTTCATTAATCTCATCCTCGCCAATATCCGGTAAAGCAAAAGGTAAAAACTGTGACATATGTTCACCTTATTTCATCAATATTAATTATTTTAAAACTTCAAGAAATCTCTGGGCAATAACATAATAATCATGGTTTTTAATTACATATTCTCTTCCCTGTCGCCCCATGTTTTCTCTTTCACTCCGACTCATAGCAGCTAATCTTCGTAAAGCCTCAGAAACTGCCGCAGGGTCTTCCGGAGGTACGGAAATCCCGCAACCAGCCTCTCTAACCGGATCATTGCCAGCTTCGATCGCGTATATTATCGGTTTTGCAGCCATCATGTAATCCATCAATTTATTAGGGCTGACGCCAAAACGAAACAGTGGTTGTTTTTGGAATCCCACATAACAAATGTCAAACATATCCAATATGCTAGCAACCGAGTTTTTATTCACTGGTGGTAGGAAGACAACGTTACTTAATTTCCTTCTATCGACTTCCTTCTCAAGCTTATTCTTTTCTGGTCCCTTACCTACCATTATGAAGGCAACCTTATCTTTTTTACATAGTTCCGCCGCTTCAAGTAGGGTATGAAGTGAATTAGCGATTCCATGGGAACCAGTATAGCCCACAACAAATTGCCCTGCCTTTTTGAGTCCCATAATGATGTCCTTATGTTCCAACGGCATTATCTTCGATTCCTGCCCCCATTCGTCCATGCTAATTCCGTTTGGAATATGCACAAACTTATCGGGGTGCAGTCCATGTTCAACCATATGTGTTTTTGCACATGGCAAAATTGATACCACTTTATCACAGAACCGGTAGGCATCATTTTCAGCTTTTTGCATTAACATGATATAGGGATGCCATGCTGGAATATTTCCTAACTCCTTAGGGGATAGCGGCCAAAGATCATGCACCTCAAAAACAAATTTAGTCCCCGACTTCTTTTTCAGCATACGAGCTGGGTAAATATCAAGGGGGTAGGTAGAGGATGCGATTACAACATCAAATTTTCTAATGGCCATCAGTTTCTGCAGATAAAATTTAAGCTGAATTATGAAAGATATCATATTTCGGATACGTCCTATTCCGTTCCCCTCATAGGATGGCGTTTTAATCCATTCATAATGAATTCCATCAACGATCTCTCCAGTCAAACTCTGTTGTACCACCGGGTTTTGGCTCCTAAGATGAGAAAAAGATGCACCCACGATGGTCACATTATGGCCTGTTTTCACCCATTCTCGTGCGATATAGTATGGTCTATATTCCATGCCATATTTCGGCGAACCCACATAATGGTTAATTAATAAAATGTTCATTATATGTCCTCTTGTCCTACATCCTCGCGAGGTATTTTCAGGCAATAATTAATGGCGATCGGCACCCGTCAAAATGATATATAGAGAGAATTAACCCATTTCCCCACATCATGCGGCTATTGCCCATTGTACTTCTATGTATTAATCAATTATTTTAAATCTGCATGTATTTGATGCCCTCTTTAATCCTGCCAAGGTTGTCTTTTAGGTTTACTAATGTATTCACTTGCCAATACCGGGGATGGGTAAGCAGATATACCACCTTGCTTTCTTCTTCTAGAGCCTGCAAGGGTGAATTCGGTTTCCAATAATAAGGATAAGCTGTATCCGAATGCCGACTGGTAACCAAATACATCATTTTCTCGTCATATACTTCGAGTTCTATTCCTTGCTCATTTCTAAACTCATTATCCTGCAACAACTCAGTATTAGAAATCTGTAAAAAGCGATTTACGAAGTCCCCATGAGATGCAACTATACTCATAGACAATCCTGTTATTTTTCTTAATTTTCCCAGATTATCTGCGAAAAGATCCTGAATTTTTTTCATATTTGAATATATCTGCTGTGGCTCTCTTATTTTATTAATTTTTGCATATGAAGCAATTTCCTCATAATGATAACTGGCTTCGCTCCCATAATTGTGAAGATCATTCATGAATCGAATATCCAGGGTAGATAATCTAAAATAGTATGACGCTCTAATCCCGAAGCTGCGCTCAATTTTAAAAATATCTTTTGCCGTTGCAACATCTGTATCTATATCATGTCTAAGTATTAAATAAATTGAATCGGCTTTAAATTCATTTGCCTGATAAATTCTCCAAAATTCTTCAATCGAACAAATATTGTATTTCATTTGCAAGGCCCGTTCTAGCAATGCTTGATATTCTGATAATCGCGGAGGCATCAAAAAATCAGCATAAATTCGATTCCAAATATGCCTCATGAATATATACGCTCCTTTTGATAATTCTGTATAATCCCAATAATTGCAGATCTTATATTTTTAGTTCTTCATATATTTTTAGCAGTTTAGACCCTTGTTCTTCCCAATTGAATTTCTCTTCAATCAAACGGCGTCCGTTCTGCCCCATTTTTTGAGATTTTTCAGGATTTGCCATAATCCAATTTATAGCATCGGCAATTTCATTTATATTCAACGGGTCTACGCAAATACCACACTTATTGCCTTCGATAATTTTTACCCACAAGGGAAAATCAGAAGCTATCACGGGAATACCTGCAGCCATGTACTCGAACATCTTTATAGGTAATGCATTAATATAGTTGGGAACTGGATGTAAAATTACCAACCCCGCCATCGAACGAGATAAAATTTCTTTAACGCCATCTCTATTTACATGCCCCATTTCTATTACTTTCTTCCATCCATTTTTACCAACCACTATACTCATCTCATTTTTTGATTCGAATTTGCCTGCAAGTAATAGGAAATATTGTGTTAGGTTTATGGCTTCTACCATTTCATTTATTCCTCTAACCTTTTCAATGCCGCCTACATAGCAGACAAGCTGTTCTTTATGTCTCCAATCTTCATTCGATTCATACAACTCAGATAGAATCGGATAATTATTGATATCTAAAGTATAACGATTTAATTTCAGAAACCTATCCTTGATAAATGGAGTCGCGGTCACTATGTAATCAAAACGCCTGGCTGCAAAGTTCTCCATTCTCTCGATTATCCAACCTATTATCTTCCTTAAAGATATCGGTATCCACTTCTTGGACAGAATCTGTCTTGGTACATCTTCATGTACATCATAAATTACTTTTTTGCCTTTTCGCTTTAATTTTAGCCCAACCCATATTAATTCTGGATCATGAAAATGATATATGTCCGCATCACATTCCAAAGCCTTTTCATACACCTGCTTCAATGTTTCTGTCATTCTTTCTCTTCGGTTCTCGGGTTTATTTATTCCTTTTACATTAATTCCATCAATCACTTCATCCTGATCATGCTGAACAACCAATGTAACGTCGTATCCAGCATTTAACAAAGTTTTACACTCTTTGTGAAATATGCGAATATCGGTAAGAGAATGAACAGAAGTTATATGGCAGGCTTTTTTCAATGTATTCTACTCACTTTCTATTTTTGCAAAAACAATTGATATTTTTTCCAATTTCAATTAAAAACTTAAATTCATTGCTACAGAAATAACAGAATTTATAACTTGGTTTTCAATATTTCTTGATAAATAATCTCCAATTGCTTGGTAACTTCTTTCGCACTAAATCTGTCAATACAATCTTGCCTGATTAGACTCGGATCATATAATTTCAAACATTCTTTCATTTTTACTAGTGCGTCTGCAAGAGATTCAACATCATTTCTGGGAACTAATAATCCGTTCAAATCAGTTACTACACATTCGGGACCTCCGCATTTTGTAGCTATGACAGGCTTTCCCGATGCCAGTGCTTCGATAATTACTACTCCAAATGTTTCATAAAGACTTGGCAATACAAATACGTCTACTTGCTGCAGATAGTCACGCACTTGCTCCCGGTTTAACATTCCTAAAAACCTTACCTGCCTGCTAATTCCTAAATCATTGGCTTGTTTTTCTATGTTTAATCTTCTCGCACCATCTCCACCAATCCACAATTGAGTATCAAAAATATTCTTAAATTTTGATGCAAAAGCATTCAATAATACATGGTGTCCCTTTTCATACTCCAAACCAGATAATACAAAAAATATAAATTTATTTTTTTCTTGTGGCTTTTTAGTATTAATTGTAAAAAAGTCGGTATTTACCAAATTTGGTATAAATTTAATTTTATCTTTAGGGCATGCATATTTCCATGTCAGTATTTTCCCTAATGCAGGAGAGACTGTGATCAGTTTCGAAACATTTTGGTATATCTCCAAAAAATATTTCCTCTGCCACCATTGAATCAGATTCTTGGCAAAATCGCTGGAATGCTCTGTAACTACAAAAGGTACATTATATTGTTTTTCAATTCTCGACGCCAAAACTCCGCCGAAAAACATGGCATGTGCATGGATAATATCCGGTTGGCCATATTTATTAACATACTCTTCATACAATACTAAGCCGTCATATAGATACAAACTTGAATAACCATATGGTATTCGCGGAAACCATCTCCATCCTTTTTTTCTGATCGTAGCAATACCGTGGTCATTCTCATAGGATATATAGCTTTTAATATTTTTAAACTGAAACCGTCTTAAAGATTTTCGCTCAGGAAAAATTACCCCTACCCGGTGCCCTGCATTTTTCAAAGCCTGCGCCTGTTCTTGAAAGAATAGACCACCTAAAGGATTTATTTCGTCAGGATACCATGAAGGAATAATTAAAAGGTGCATTATTCATACCCTCCCAATAGAGCCTACGTTCATCTTTTAATCAAATAACTTTATAAGTAATTTATTTTCATATTCGTAAATCTGATTTTAGTTATCTATTCATTTTTAAGAAACTTCGAGCATTACAGTATAAAAACAATACGCCGCACAAAATGGATATAATCGTTACAAAAATCGAACTATCCGTTAAAAGCACAATCATCAAGGGGAGTATCGTATAAGGTATTGCTCTTAATAATGTATTATAAATTTGTTTTAATACAGTAGTATTAGGAACACCTGAGATTTTAAATATCAGAAAACAGGCAAAAGAGTAGCAGGCAAATGTTCCTGCCCCAAACAGTTTTACAGTCATTAAAGAGTCTCCAAGAAATCCTCCGAATATAACTGTTCCAATATTTGTAATGAACAACAGGGTATCGATTTTCAGATTTAAATCTTGTCTGTTTAAAATCACAAAAACCGTAGAGAGCGGAGCTGATATAAACTGACTGATGAACCGAGGTCCCAGCCAGATCAAATACTCTCCGGCAATAACCCAATTCACGCCAAATATTAATGATATCAAGTCCGGCCCTGATATCATCAATAATAATATCGGAACTAAAACAAAAGAAAATATTCTTGTAAACATATTTAAAACAATAACGTGTAAAGTTCCTTCTATATAAGCCTTTGATGCTCTTGGATAGAATACTTGTGAAATCGAGTTTGCAATTACTGTAAAAGGCAGATTCGCCACTCTGACAGCAAGGGAAAAAGAGCCGACTACAGCTGTACCGAAGTAGTAGCCTAATAAAATTACTGGCACTTGCTCCGCCGATACATTTAATAGCCCGGCAGACCCTAAATATAATGGAAACCGTTTATATTCTTTGAGAGTGGTTTTAATTCTTTTTAAACTTAATGAATTCCTCAGAAGCGATCTGTCATTTTTTATGGTATGCCAGGCTAATCGAGCTGTAGCCACAGCCTGCCCCACAATAGACCCGACTATTAACCCCCCTGGTCCAGCAGGATATAGAAGTCCTCCTGTGCCTATCTGTGTGCCAAGCATAACCGTGCTCATAGTAATCTGCCGCATCGCTAATAGTTTAAATTTCGCACGCCGAGTACTCCAGTAGTTAAACGCTTGAAACAAACCCGCGGCAATCAGGCTGAGGGGCAAGAACCACAACCATCCTGCCAACTCCAGGATACCAAACAACTGTGTGAAAGTAGAGCCAAAAACAGAAACCAGAATAAAGGTTAAACTTGCCAGCCCAAAACAAATTATGATTGATATTAATAAAATATTGGCGGCGTCTTTATCTTTCTCCGGCAAGACAATAGCTACCTCATATTGACCGCAAGCTACTATAGCCAGCACTGCTAATATTGAAACATACAGCGTATATACTCCGAAATCCTCTGGGCTATAAAGTCTGGTAAGCAACGGAGCCGCCAGGACCGTTATTGCCTGAGCAAATGTAGTACCTGTCGTTAGAATAAGAACATTTCTAACAAAACTTCCATTAGGTATTTTAGTTGTTAAAGCCTCTCGTATTTTTGTCAACATCAATCAGAAGGAGCAAAGCGTAGCGTAAAACAGTTTGAGTTAATTCTTCCTACACTCCTATCCCTTTCCTTCCTTTCCGGCTTGTCAAAATTATATTTATAATTCAAGATAGGTTATATTGAAGGCTCCTCTATATCATTATTTTTCCACTTCAGCGAGCCCAGTGGCAACAGATCGTTATTAACTAGAATCATCGGCAGATATGCGGTGGTCCATACACCATTTGACGATAGGCCTGAATACCATACTTCAAATATATTGGGATACCCTTCAGCCTGTACCAAGCATCCCCTGTACTGCAATCTATTTTCAAAGTCATGTATTTGCATCAGCATAAATGACTTGAAAATCCACCGTTTACCCATATCTAAACTATACCCATAGTGAAGTCTGGCATCTCTGCCACTGTTGCCGGTACATGTTACTAACAATGCATGCAAGCAATCCTGTCCAAGACAAACATCAAAATGCCATACAGAACGCTCTTTATCTATGCCCTCAACAATCGCAGCAGTTGCACTGCTCCAATTAATACCGTCTATACTGGTTCGCCATGTAATTGAATATGGCCATGAAAGAGCATTAATACTCCACATGATGAAAATATCCTGGTTATGCAATATCGAGGGAGAGATTAATGTGTCGGTCTTTGAAGAAATAATTTCTATAGGCTCAAGCCAGACAACTCCATCTAAGCTTTTTGACATTAGAATTTTATTGGCTTCTAAAGAAGTTGACTTGATTGTTTGTCTGAAATATAGCCATAATTCATTCTTATAATACAATAAAGATGGATCTGAGTTATGACTTTCAGAGCCAGGCGGGGTACAAACTATAGGATTTTGCAATCCAAAAGGTATCTCCCATTTTACACCATCATGGCTTGCGAATACCGATGGGTTTTCATATTGATCACGACCGAAAGGATACGGCGTAATAACCATCCAGTATTTCCACCGTTCAACACCAAACCCTTGCTGTATATAAACAACATCAGGATGAACACATTGTCCAGTCCCATCATATGTATCAAGTCTTAAACGGTACGGGCTATGAACCACCGAATTACTTGGAAGCACAGCTTTGTTGAAATGCATAGCAGGTATTTTTAGCAACCATCCAAATTTAGTTTGATCTCTAAACATTGAGATTCTCCCTAATAATTTGTTAATTGCCTGCTGTGGAGAAAGTCCAAAGTATATCAATATTGCAGTAAAAAAAACAAGTCCCAATATTAAAATATAACCTACATATTGCATATTGCCTCCCTTGATAATAAAACCATACGGTTTTGATTTAAAACCATATTGGAAATCGCGAATCGGCAAAAATCAAGCGATTTTTTAGACCAGTATTTCCTTCCAGATGTTTCCCCAGAACCAAGCCAGCTTCGATTAGTTTCTTTAAAGATTGCAACTGCTATTTATATAGCAGTTACTAACGATTGCTTAATTTGTCTTCGCTTCTCTGCCGGGTGACAATGTCAATATAATAGTACATAGCTATAACAAGGCCCCAGAATATCCATAACCACTGTGTCTGAATATTTGAACTCGAACTAATAGACCCAAGTACAAATTCGATCATACAACATAATAGACCCAGCGAAACGCTTTGAATGAATTTATCTTTTATTTGACTGCATGCTGTATAAAAATCTCTCGCTATTTTTATATACATCCACAGATACCCCGCAAATACTATAATACCGTATCCTACAAGCAATTCCATCCACCAATTATGAATATTAATAATATTCCTGGTATAAAAAATACCTTTGTGGGCCATCCAGTACTCAATATTGCCAGCCCCGGTTCCGAAACCAAGAGTCTGAGCCAAGAACAAAAATCCATTTTTCATCAAATTAATCCGGATCTCCATTGAAGAACCTGTTGAAGCAACAAAGCCAAACTGCAATTTTTGCGATAATATATCATATATACTTCCAAGAAACGTTGGATATAACGCCAATATAGAAAGGCATACCCCTATTAAAACAAAATTTTTTATATTTTTGGCTTTAAAAAAATAAAGAAGTACGAATACTCCCATTGCGATTATAAACCCTAAAATATTGGCTCTTGAGTCAGTCCTTATAAGTAGCACGATGCTGGAGACAATGGTACCCAGACTTATTAATTTCCACAGCATATTATTGCTGTTCTTAAAACATATAAATGATATAAATGCGCCCATACTAATAAGAAGAGCAAAATCATTAGTATTTCCGAGCATGGAAACCGGATTTCTCCCCGCTACATCTACCATCATATAATAATCCAATTTTTCACTGTCCAAAAATCTGTAATCTCCGGTAAAAATCTCATACCAGCCAATAATGTTATGCATGATTAACATAATTTGTACTATATTGAAAGCAGCAATAAAATCTTTCTTGTTTTTTAGAAACATAGTCAAATAGATAATAACCAGAACCCCGGATGCAATAGCATATACGGTTCGAAACCATGGTTTGTAATCGTATACCCATGCCAGAGAAATTATTGCCCAAAATAACCAAAAAAAGTAGAACAGAACTATTTTTCTGCTCTTGCCATCAGGAAATATCTTAACTGAATCAGGTTTTAACAAATAAATACTTGTAATTAAGAAAGTAAGCAACAACAAGGTTATTTTATATATTGATAATTGAAAAACATGCATATCTACCGCAAAGAGTTGCTCTGCAAAAAATGATGACAATATCATTAGATAAATCAATTTCTTCATTATCTTTTGTCCTTTAATGTGTTTGCAGTTTCTGTCTATGATAGCTCTGCTATGGAATCAGTGCTTGTCTGCCTTAGTATATCTATATATTTGTTCCAATAATCTTAAAGACTTTCTTCCTTCTAATCCATCACTGCTGGGTGTATCTTTTCCCTGCAAGCTGTCAATAACATTCCGATAGTACCCTATATGCCCAAATCCATAGACAGAATTGGGGTTGGTGCTGCTCTCCTCCCATTTCGCATCGTAGTTCCGGGTATCAGCAAAGTCCCATTGTATTATTTTGTTCATGGAGTTGCCAGCCACTCGAACAGTACCTTTTTCACCCAATATTGTGATTGACCCCTCTAGATTTTGCGGATAAGTTAGAGTTGTCACATTGATGCTGCCGATGGCTCCACTTTGGAATCTGATGATGACAGAACCGCTATCCTCAGTTTCGATGTTTCTAGCTAAGGTAGCTGTAATGGATTTCACTTCTTCGACGGGACCTCCGAACCATTGGACCATATCCACATAGTGTGAGGCCTGGTTCATGAAAGCGCCTCCATCCAGTGCCCAGGTACCGCGCCAAGGGGCCATATCGTAGTAGTCCTGGGGGCGGGTCCAGAAGACATTAGAGGTGATCATGTATATCTGGCCAAAACGGCCCTCTTCGAAAGCTCTGCGGACTAATTGAATACTAGGGTTGAGACGATTCTGAAGTACTACGAATAACTTGACTCCTGCCTCCTCACATACTCTTATAAGTTCATCTGCTTCGTTTAGTCTGCAGGCCATGGGTTTCTCGGTTAACACATGTTTACCGGCTTGGGCTGCTCGGATACCGTGCTCAGGATGCAGACCAGAGGGAGTGCAGATGGATATAAGATCTATATTGGGGTTGTTGAGCATTTCTTCATAGTTAACGGTCCAGGAAAGAATGTTATATTTGTCTGCAGCTTCGCGCGCACGTTCTTCATCTATGTCACAGCAGGCCAATACTTGGGCATCTTGTTGCTGGGCGATGGCTTGAAAGTGGTTGTTTGAAATTCTGCCACAGCCGATAAGGCCAATATTTAACATGGTGGTTTACTCCCTCTTCGTTCTAGCCAATTTTCAGGGATAGAACCCATCCAAATCCGCTTTATTTTTCTATTAGCTCATTATCATTAATTAGGGTATATTCCCTTTTGCATTCACGGCATTGGGAATGATTGTTTACTATATCAAGCTTTGTTCCACACCGGCAGACCCAGCCTCGCTGTTTCCCGGGATTACCATAGACGAGGGCGTAGTCAGGAATGTTGGTTGAGATTAGTGCTCCTGCTCCGATGAATGCGAATTTGCCAATGGTAGTCCCACACACGATAGTGGCATTCGCTCCTATGCTGGCTCCCCTTTTAATTAGGGTAGTTTTGAATTCATTTTTACGCTCAATAAATGCACGGGGATTTATGACGTTGGTAAATACCATAGATGGGCCGAGAAAAACATCGTCTTCACAGAATACACCGGTATATAGTGAGACATTGTTTTGGACTTTGACCCTGTTACCAAGTACCACATCTGATCCGATAAATACGTTCTGCCCTATGTTGCAGTGTTCACCTATTCTACTTCCTGGCATGAGGTGACAAAAATGCCAAATCTTTGTTCCTTTTTGAATTTGAACATTTTCATCTATATATGATGTTTCATGAACAAAATAATTTGTTTCTGACATATGCTCGACGTGCCTTTCGTTATTTAATTGGAGAAGAATTCTTTGATATTTTCGACTACATAATAGACCATATCATTACTCATTTCTGGACACATAGGCAATGAAAGAATTCTTCGAGACATGATTTCCAGTTTGCCGTAGTGACAAAGTGCCTTAATGTTTTGCCCTGCCGGTTGGTGTGTAATAGGCACCGGGTAATGTATCCCAGTCTGAATACCTCTATTTAACAAATATTGCTGTAATTCATCCCGCCTAGACAATTCGATAGGGTAAATATGCCACACGGGTTCCGCATAGTTGGGTATCGATATTAGACTCATATCCTTAATGGTCGCTAATTTCTGATTATAGATCGCTGCGATTTCTTTGCGCCGCTTATTCCATTTTTCCAGATAGTTAAGCTTTACGGATAAGATGGCCGCTTGTATTGCATCTAATCGGCTGTTGTAGCCATAGAATTGATGCTGGTATTTGTCAATGCGGCCATGATCTGCCAGCATCCTGATTCTATTTGCGATTTCTTCATCATTAGTTACCACCGCACCGCCATCGCCGAAGGCACCCAGGTTCTTTCCCGGGTAAAAACTGTAAGTAGTAACATCGCCATACATCCCTATTGGAAATTGCTTATATTGGGCTCCATGCGCCTGGGCTCCATCACAGATAACCTTGAGCTTATACTGGGTTGCTACCTCCATGATGGCATCCATATTGCAAGGCATGCCATACAGGTGAACGGGAATAATCGCTTTCGTATCTTTAGTAATAGACTGAGCCAATACTTCTGGCTCCATAGTGTAAGTTTCATAGTCGATATCAGTTAGAACTGGATTGGCTCCTACTGCTACGATCGCTTCCACTGTGGCGATAAAGGTATTTGGGACAGTTATAACCTCGTCTCCTATGCCGGTTCCTATAGCTTTCAATGCAAGGATAAGGGCGTCTGTGCCATTGCCAACGCCGATACAGTACTGGGCTCCTACATAATCCGCAAAAGCCTGTTCAAAATCATGAACTGCTTTTCCTTTGATAAAATTTGCTGTCTCCAATATGTTCTGGATTGCATTGTCTATTTCCGGTTTAATAGACTGATACTGTTTTTGTAAATCCAAAAAGGGCACCTTTATTGGTGGTTGTATATAACTCGCTTTATTACTTTCTTCCGATTGACTCATAATGATAGCCCATCTCCCTAACTTTTTGTGGATCAAACATGTTCCTAAAATCAAATATATATTTATCATTCATGAGTTCTGCAATAGCTACAAGGTCTATCTGTCTGAATTCATTCCATTCAGTTATAATAACAAGAGCGTCTGCTCCCTTGGCTACTTCATATTCATCAAAGCAATAGGTAATATTTCGTGCATTAGTAACATAAGTCTTATAGTTCGGAATTCCTTCAGGATCATAGGCTTTAATATTAGCACCCAGTCGAAGTAACTCTGTAATTATCACAATCGCCGGGGATTCCCGGATGTCGTCTGTCTCGGCTTTGAAAGTAAGCCCTAATACTCCTATGGTCTTTCCACCTACATCTCCCATAGCATTACAGATTTTTTTGACCATTCTCTTCTTCTGGTTTTCGTTGCTGGTAATCACTATTTCTATTATGGGAAGAGCTTCTTTTGCTTCCTGGGCGATTGCTACTAGTGCTCGGGTGTCCTTGGGGAAACAGCTTCCGCCGTAACCAGGTCCCGGATGCAAAAATTTTGAGCCGATACGTCCATCCATTCCCATACCTTTTGCTACCATATGCACGTCTGCACCTAGTTTTTCGCAAAGATTCGCCACCTCGTTAATAAAAGCGACTTTGGTAGCGAGAAATGCGTTTGAGGCGTATTTGATCATTTCTGAACTCTCCAGATCTGTAATGACAAACGGTACCTGATTCAAATTCAACGGCCTATATATGCTTTTCAGTATTTCTATAGCCCTTTCGTCATCCGATCCAATTACAACTCTATCGGGAACCATGAAATCTTGTACGGCCTTCCCTTCTCTAAGAAATTCAGGGTTGGAAGCTACATTGAAATCATATTTGACTCCCCGATCATCCAGTTGTTCCTGTACAATAGTCTTAATTTTCCTTCCTGTACCTACTGGCACTGTGCTTTTCGTAACAATCACTTTGTAGTCGTTCATATAGGTGCCAATGCTCTTGGCTACAGAAAACACATTTTGTAGATCAGCAGTCCAATTTTCGTTAGGTGGGGTGCCTACTGCAATGAAAATGACTTCGCATTCTTCAATCGCACCTATGATATCGGTAGTAAAATCAATTGATCCTTTTTTTAATACCCTTTCAAACTTGTCAGATAATCCAGGTTCATAGATGGGAATCTTCCCACTTTTTAATTTTATTATTTTTTCTTCATCCAGGTCCACGTTCAGGACTTTTAAACCGAAATCTGCCATGCAGATTCCCTGTACCAGACCCACATATCCAGTTCCGACAATAGCTATACGTTTGTTATACAATTTCTTCTCTCCTCAACTTTTAAAACAATTAGTACTCAGTCAACCATCTATACCCACAGGATCAATCATTGATAAAAATGAAAAGCTATCGGCTGAAAACCAGTAATCACCCCCATCTATGAACCATAAGGGTAATATTGTCCAGATCCCATTTTTACTTGATTAAGTACGACTCCGATCAAGCGGGCGTTAGCTCGAGCAAGCTGTTCCTTAACCTGACGGGCTATTTCCGTGCGTGTAACTCCATAGCGCACCACCAATAATACCGCGTCCACCTGAGAGGCTAGGATGCTGGCATCGGCTACTTCCAAGACTGGCGGGGAGTCGATAAAAACATAATCGTATTGGGCCGCTAAGCTCGTCCACAGCGATCGGGTCCGTTCCGCATTTAATATTTCGGCCGGATTAGGTGGGATGGGACCGCTAGTCAACACCTTCAGATTGCCCAGGATTAAATCCTGGGCTGCTTGTTCCGGTTCCACTTTATTTAAAATACAGTTGGTAAAACCTGTATGATTGGGCATTTGAAAGATCTTGTGCTGGATGGGTTTACGCAGATCGCAGTCCACCAGCATCACGTTGTGTCCAGCCTGAGCGGTAACCACCGCTAGATTTGATACAATGGTGGATTTTCCATCACTGGCCGAGGGGCTGGTTACCATAATGGTGCGGAAGGGCTGTTCTATAGCAGCAAAGCCCAGATTGGTCCGCAGGGTTCGATAAGCCTCAGAGATAACTGATCCGGGGCTGCGGAATGTAATCAGTGCCAATTCCGGATTCTTTTCTTCAAATGTTTGGGATTCTGTACTCATTGGCTACCTCCATATCGACTCTGCCGGGTGTTGCGACGGTTTTGCACTGGAATCAGACCCAATACCGGCAGGCCCAGCTCGCGGTTAACATCTCCCACAGTCTTCAAGGTGTTGTCCAGATATTCCAACAAAAAGACCAGCAGACTGGACAACATTAAGCCTAATACAAAAGCGATGGCTATATTTAGGGTTTTATTCGGTTTCACTGGTTCAATGGGGAGGTTGGCCGGTGATATGACCACAACTGAAGAAAACATGAATTCTCTCATCAGTCCCAAATATTCGTTTGATACGGCATTAGCGATATCAAAGGCCCTATTAGGGTCATTATGATGCACTTTAACTTCAATGAGATTAGAGTCCTTTATGATGCTGGCATCAATCATCTTGGACATACTTACTATGGTTTGATCAGTTAAATTCAGTCTGTTAATAACCCGCTTCATCAGGGCTTCGCTTTTTAATTGTCCCAAATAGGTATTCATGGTTAAAACCGGCATGATATTGCGATTCACCCCGGTGTTCGGATCTTGGGGCATCTGCTCAGGGTTGAATTCCAGTTTTTCAGAGGCTACCGTCACCATGAGTAAGGTTGTGGTTTGATAGACCGGTTTTAATACATAGAAACTGATCAAACCGGAAGCTAGGGTGATGAGCAAAGTGAGGATGATAATCAGTTTGCTCCATTTTCGCATTATTTTTAATAATTGGCGTAGATCTATCTCTATTTCTTCCGCCGGATCTGAACTGTGTCTGACATCATTCACAAGGGGGTAGCTCCTTTCATATAACAACTAGTTGAACACTGTGTTATGCACAATTTCCAATACCCGCAAGAGGATATTTAAGTAAATTTGGAATATCCCAGAGCCATTTGCATAGAGAACCAATTCCATACGGTTTGCTTGTGGGGTACTGAACCGGTTTCAACATTCTGTCCATTAATTACGCGCTGGGGGTTTTCAACAACCAAATTATGAACATATTTCATTCCCCATTTACGGCTGATTTCTTGACAAGCCCGACCAAGAACCGGCTCCCGTTTTCCCGCAGTATGTCCATCAGAAGCCATAATCTGAACTAAACCGGTCTGGACAAACTTTAAGGCAGTCTTACGGACTTTTGGGCCAAACAAACCAGTGATGCTGGTGGATGTCACCTGAGCCAGAATGCCCCGCCTGACGTAGGCCTGTAATAATTCCGGATTATTGCTGAAAGCAAAATTCCTTTCCGGGTGGGCTATGATAGGCGTAACCCCCTGTAATTGAATCTCATATAGGATGCGTTCTGCATGTTCGGGAATCAATAACGAAGGGAATTCTATCATTAAATGACGTCCGGCATCGTTTATGGTCAACAATTCACCATCGGCCAAACGCTGGGGCAGGTCAGGCTCCAAATAATACTCGGCTCCGGGTAGAACCAGCAAGTCGATGCCCTTTGCCGTCAATTCTTTATTTAGATCCGCTGCCGCTATTAAAATGTCATCTTTACGATTGTCAAAGGTCACAGTCCTCACATGGGGTGTGGCGACCAGTATAGTTGTTCCGTCGTTAAAGGCTGCTTGAGCCATTTGCAGGGAATCATCTATGGTTTGAGCTCCATCATCTAATCCGGGCAAAATATGGGTATGAATGTCAATGAACAACTACCGGTTCACCTCGTTCCATTTTCTGTGTGGTATTTTCGATGTAAGCCACGGATATTCCTGTATTATCCTGCATGTGCCGGGTTGGTGTATTATGGTATTCCGGTAATATGCTGGATATAAAGTTCATAATTGCTATTTTATCCGAACCCGCTTTCTTGATCATGTCAATGATGTTTGTATGCAGACCCAGATAATTGTCGTCCACCTCTTTGCTGGAGATAAATATTCTCTTGTGGCCGGTGAGAATCATCTCTTCCTGATCATAAAACAATTCTTCGAACAACTTTTCGCCTGGACGGATGCCGGTGTAGACGATTTCTATATCCCGCCCCGGCTTGTACCCGCAAAGCTTGATCAGGTTTTCAGCCAGGTCGGCAATCTTAACTGGCTCACCCATATCCAACACAAATATCTCACCGCCGCTGGCCATGGCTCCGGCCTGTATAACCAGTCCCACCGCTTCGGGGATGGTCATAAAATAACGCTTCATTTCCGGATGAGTAACCGTCACCGGTCCACCGCGTTTAATCTGCTTTTCGAAAATAGGTATCACACTGCCACGGCTCCCCAGGACATTGCCGAAACGCACCACCGCAAAGCGGGTATTACTGGCCCAGTTGAAGTCTTTGATAACGAGTTCGGCCAGCCGCTTGGTAGCCCCCATTATGCTGGTAGGATTGACGGCCTTATCGGTAGAAATGAGCACAAAAGTTTCACTGCCAAATTTATCAGCCATTTGGGCAGCATTAAGAGTTCCCACGACATTGTTCCACATAGCTTCTTCCGGGTATCTTTCCATCATGGGAACGTGTTTGTAGGCGGCAGCGTGGAAAACTACTTGAGGGTGGTATTTCTCGAAGATTTCTTCCAGGTTGTAACCGTGTTTGACGTCTATTAAGGCCACCGCTATTTGGCTGCCGTAGCCGGCATCATTCAACTCCATTTCTATATCAAAAAGGTTGTTCTCGCAGTTATCCAGAATGACCAGCAGCTTGGGATTGATGTTGACTATCTGGCGGCACAATTCCGAACCGATTGACCCCCCTCCGCCGGTTACCAACACGGTTTTGCCCTGTATGTAATCACATATCTTCAACATATCTATCTGTACCGGCTTGCGCCCCAACAAATCTTCCATATTAACCCGGCGTACCCGGGAAATTAATGACCCCCGGTTATTCTTATAAATGGAAGGGAGTATTCTCAACCGGGCCGGCGTTTCTTCGCAGACCCGAACTATTTCCCGTATACCGGCCCCAACCACAGAAGGCATAGCGATAATTATTTCCATTATTTCAAGTTCATTGACCAATTCCGGTATATCATCGCGGTTGCCCTTAATGGGCAGACCCATTATCATTTTACCGCGTTTGGCGGGATCATCATCGACAAATGCCACTACCTCTAACCCCAGACTGGAGTTTGACTGGATCTCCCTCACTAAAGCGGCTCCGGCCGCCCCAGCACCGACCACCAGGACCCGGGTTCCTTCGTTACGGTAGCGGCTATAATAATCTCGAAATATTCTCCACCACAAGCGAGGAATTCCGATGCCGCAAATGATCATCCCCCAATAGAGGATATAAACAGAGCCAGGCAGGAGCGGCAGTTGAAATATAAAGCCAATAGCATCAGTCAAGAGGATACTAAAAGTTGCAGCTTTTATAATTGACAATAGTTCTCCCCAGCTGGCATACTCCCATAATCGGTCATAGAGCTTAAAGGCCTTAAGAAATCCGAGGGTTACAATCGTTAATAGAGGCACCAGGGAAAACATGGCATGTATGTACTCGGGGGTTATATTTCCATCAAGTCCAATCAGCAATGCAAAAGGAAGCGCTAAACTGATAAGTATAGCGTCTATTATCATCATGAATAGTATGCGTTGCGTAAAACCCCGCATGATATACTCCTTTACAGCTGTTTTTTCTCGCCATTGCTTGTTACTATGTCGTACATGAGACCCACCAGGGTATGAAGATGATATCTTTCAGTGTTATAGAGATTTCAGATGCCGGGGAATATTATTAATAGGTCTTAAATGGGTTATTAAACCATTATATATCTGGTCTGTTAATCCTGCTATATTTTTTGTTATTTGGCTATATCATCCTATGACCAAACATCGTACTACCTATTTTAGAGCCCTCTGATCAAGCACCTTTAGTGTGTTTCTTTTATCGTCATTTTTGAAAACAAACATTAGCCTGCTTCTCAGGTTCCAGGCCAAAACCCGGCTATTTTACTCATCTCAACCACACTCTGGTATTGCTCAAATCTGCAACCATAAAAAGTCAGGAGATGCAATGCGCTCCTTTATTTCCGTTGTTCTCCACTATATACTCAAATGTTGCCCCGCCCGCAAGCAAAAATTTATCCTTTTTTAAAGAGCGTAAAACGAATAATTTTTATCGATAAACAATAATAATATATTGTATATCAATACACATTCGGTTATACTGCAACTATTATAAAGGGTATTTCCCACCCCCATATTGAGAGGATGAGGTCTATGTGGAATGGGAAGAAATCTATCACCTTGAGCAAGTTATGCATTTTGTTGTTTATGGGTTTGCTGATCTTCACGGTGGTATCCGCGCCCTGGCTGACAGGCTGGTTTCTCGATTTTTCACAGGCGGATCTGAGAGACACCGAAACCTTCTTTTTAGCCACCATCTATGCAGGAGCTGTTCCCGCGGCTTATCTGCTATACAATCTCTTGTTGCTGCTCCGCCGTATCGATGCCGGGCAAGTATTCAACCCGGAAAATGTAGAACGACTGAGGCGGATTTCGTGGAGTTGTTTTTTTGGGGCTGGTATTGCCGCGGTTTCAGCCTTTTACTATTTCCCCTGGCTGTTTTTGGCGGTGGCCGCTGCCTTCATGGGCTTGATCGTGCGCGTGGTTAAAAACGTCGTAGCGCAGGCAGTGGCACTCCAGGACGAAGTGGATTCAACCATATAAAGGGGGGAAGGCGGCATGCCAATCATAGTAAACCTTGATGTGATGATGGCCAGGAGAAAAATATCCTCCGGGGAATTGGCCGAAAAGATCGGTATCAGCCAGGCCAATCTCTCCATTCTGAAAACCGGCAAGGCCAAAGCGATGCGCTTCTCCACCATGGAGGCCATATGCAAGGCTTTGGACTGTCAGCCCGGAGATATATTGGAATATAGAGAGCAGGACTGAGTATAAGGAGGCAGTCACATGAACGAACATTATGCGGATGAAAGCTGCCCGGATTTGGCCGCGGAACAAGCCGCATTAACCGTCTCGGGAGCTTCGCTTTGCAATGAAACCCCCAGGCTGCGGCATGCCAGAGAACCTTTTGCATCAGATCGCAAGGATGGTATTTTTGCTCTGCTTGCCTTTGTACTGGGCTTCTTTTTTGTGCGCTGGGTACTCTTATCCTGGCAGGGCTGGGGGGTGACGCTGTTTACCCTGGGGTATTCCGCTGCGGTCATGATATATTTTTTAAAAAAGGGAGTACATATCGCACGTGAAGGGTGGTTCTGGCTGGCAATAGTAGTGTTGACCGGATTAAGCTACTGTTTGTGGAGCAACAACGGTTTAGAGCCATGGCGCAGCCTGTTCCTATTCTGCAGCGCGGTGTACTGGATCTTGTGTGCCACCGGCCTGCCTATACTGGGAAAAACCAGCAACTGGATTATATTGGACGGCTTCAACGGCCTATTTATGCTTCCTTTCAGAAATTTCGGCTGCCAGTATAAAAGTCTGGCGTATCTATTCCGCAACAAGCGGGCACAAGGCAGGCAGATCTTTGCCATAGCCTTGGGTCTGTTTTTGACTCTTATTGTGGCCGGCATGGTTTTACCCCTGCTGCTGAAGGCTGACAGCGGCGGCTTCTCCAAAATTACCAACGGGGCTTTAAACCTCCTGCTGGGGATGCGGGAGGATTTTGGGGAATATTTATTTAACGGCATTCTGGCTATTCCCGTAGCAGCTTATCTCTTTGGCCTGGTGGCAGGCAGTGTGCATAAGAGAGGTTGTGCCTTATTCAAAAAAGACAGCTCCCTAGAGGCCGTTTCAACCCTGCGGGTACTGCCCATGGCTACCGTTTATACCATGTTGGGTTTGTTATGCAGTTTGTATGTGCTGTTCATCGGCAGTCAACTGCCTTATTTTTTCTCTGCTTTTGCCGGGCAGCGGCCGGAGGGTTGGCAGGTTTATTCCGAATATGCCCGCAGTGGTTTTTTTGAGCTGTGCCGCATTGCCGCCATCAACCTTTCCGTATTGACGGCGGCAAACCTGCTGAGTACAAAACCATACCGGGAAAGTAAGGTACTGAAGGGACTCAACACCATACTGGCAATCCTCACTCTAGTGCTCATTGCCACCGCCCTGAGCAAAATGGCTATGTATATCGGCGCCTATGGGCTGTCGATGCGCCGCTTGCTCCCCTGTTTCTTCATGATCTTTTTGGCAATCGTATGCTGCGGGGTGGTAGCGTTGCAAAAACGGCAGTTCTCCATTGCCAGGCTGGCAGTCGGTGTGGGTGTGGTGATGCTGTGCACCTTATGTTTATTGAATCCGGACGGTTTTGTGACCCGCTACAATGCGAACCGCTATCTTTCTGGAACGCTCAGCGGCTTTGATGTGGAGATCTTAAACCGGTCAGGGCCGGCTGGAGTTGATGCTGCCCTGCAGGTATATACACAAACCCAAGATCAGGTTTTGCGGACTGAGCTTAAGGAATACCTGATTGCCCAGCAGCAGCAAGCCCTGCAGTTCAGTGGACAGCACCGGGACAATTTACAGTGGGCACATGCCCGCCGGGTAAACCATCTTCCCGGCATAGAGTAGCTCGCTGCTTAGATATGGCCGGGGATAACCTGAAACCAACCTCCTTTGGGATTATTTATATATTCCGTAGGTTCTATTCACATCTTGAACATAGATGATACCATTACCGGGCTTTTCGATTTCCAGCTGTTCTCTTATGGTTGACACGATTGCATCAGTCTTTTCTATTTCCGATAGGATCAATACAATTTCTTTCTCCGGTTCGATTTGCATAGAAAACAGTTTGCTGGTTTCATGAATGCCGGAACCTCTGCCGTTGATAATAGTGCCTCCTTTGGATCCCGCTTTAGTCGCTGCTTCAATTACATCCTCACCCTTGTCTTTATCTACAATTACTGTTATTAAATGATACATAGTGGCATCTACACCTCTTTCGTTTCCTGTATTCTCACATTTTAGCCTTCTTGTTCCTATTACGGCACGGAGAGAAGTAGTGAAAGCTATGCCATGATTGGGCTTCGAGAATTCAAAAAGCTTATTCAGTTTCTCCAGGGCTTGATAGGCGGTCTCTTTATCAGCAACCATGAGTACAATCTCTTTTCTTATATCTGATAGACCTAAGAAATTCAAAATCCGGTTGTTCACAGTGCCCTTTCCCAAAACCACTGTCCCACCAGATACACCGTATTTTTTAGCGGTTTTGATCAGCTTGCTGGCCAATCCAAAATCTATGATTACATAAATCAATTCGATGTTTATCGATTCGGACGCATTAAGCATCGTTTTCCAATCCTCCCTTTTTAGTCTTTATTTTAAATATAAAACCTAGTATTTGTAGGGCAATTAAGGGGGTCATGGCTACCATGGCGATAATTCCGAATCCATCTACTAAAACATTTGCACTTTCTATCGATTCAGCTGCTCCTTGCGCATAGGCCAATATAAAAGTGGCAGTCATCGGCCCCGAGGCAACTCCGCCCGAGTCAAATGCGATTCCAACAAATAACTTGGGAACAAGGTAAGTCATCGCTACAGCAATGATATACCCTGGCAGCAAATAATGCCACAATTGTATTTCCGGAACTATGATTCTGGTAATGGATAAGGCGACCGCAGTGCCCACTCCCAGGGAAAGGGTAAACATTACAACATTTCTTTTTATATATCCGCTGGTAACATCTTCTATCTGATGAGTCAATACATGAACTGCAGGTTCAGCCAGTATGGTGACCAAGCCCAAAATAGCACCTATCAGAATGACATAGCCCTTATTGTCAAACGACGCCAAGTTATACCCAATAATACTTCCCACTTCCATGAAACCCGCATTTACACCTAATAAGAATAGAACCAGTCCCAAAAAAGTGTATAAGATACCAAATAATATCTTTCTGATAGTCGTTTTAGATAGTTTAAAGGATATTTTTTGAAACACCAGAAAGAGGGCCAGGATGGGAAGCAGTGCTATAATTGATTCCCCCGCAATAATTGGAAGCTTGTGAATAAATGGTTCAATAATAGAGGTCCAGGTTTTTTCTTGATAATTAAGCGTGCCTAAAATTTTATCCGCTTTGGATATGATACTCATCAGCATAACCGATATAATTGCTCCAGCAGAAGCTATGGCAACTAATCCAAAACTATCTTCTTCAGAGGATTTACTATCTTTTTTTAATTTGGAAATACCCATTGCAAGGGCTAAAATAAACGGGACCGTCAAAGCTCCGGTAGTTGCTCCCGAAGCGTCAAAAGATATCGCCAAAAACTCTGGTGATGTAAACAGCGCCAGAATAAATACAATGCCATATAGAACGGTTAATAGCTTATATAGCGGGAAATTAAAGACTATTCTGACCAGACCTATAGAAAGCAATGCTGCAATTCCGGCGGATACTATGACAACTATACTGCTTTTTGATATTAGACCCGACGTAACCGAGTCTACTTGTCCTGCCAGGATGTGAAGATCAGGCTCAGCAATTGAAATAACAAAACCGAGTATTAACCCTGCAATAGCCACTATGCGCATTTTATTCGTTTTTGCGATAGTTGATCCCATAGTATTGCCAATTGGAGTAATCCCAACGTCAACACCAATCAAAAAAATTGTTAATCCCATAATAATAAAAACCGCACCAATAACAAATCGTATCAATAGCGGCGTATCGATCGGAGTCAGAGTAAAATGCAATATCAAAACCAGTGCTGTGATGGGGAGAACAGAATATAAAACTTCATTGAATTTTGAAATAAGTACAGACAATATTAACTTCATCCTTTCTATATTTTAGCTAAGCAGGATTCGCTCATTCTTCGCGCTTCCTTACTTAATTAACCGACTTAACTTTCGCCATTACTTCTCTTAAATCGTCTTTAACGCTTTCCTTGGCAAGCTCTACATTGGAACGATATGCAGGCCGGCAAATGACATGGGCAGAATACAGGAGAAGTCAGAAGAACAAAGAAAACCCCTAAAAATAATTTTAACTGAAATATCCCGCTACTATTACGAAAAAAAAGAAAAGTCCCAGAAGGACAGATAGCACACTTAAAATAGAACTTTTTGAAAGGGTACGGGCGCGGTTGTAAATATCCGGCCGGCTTATAAAGCCAATAGAACTGAGAAAAAAAGCCACCATTCAAAAAAATGAATAATGGCCCTTTTGATCCTTTCGAAAACCTTTTGGCAGATTCAGGGCTGCCTCTCAGGCAAAACTGGCAAGCAGATTAAAAAACTCCAGATTAGGACCTAGTCGGTTTTATCGCGCTTGTTTCTGAGAGAGGGCTTGGTGGCCGCCGGCTGTATCCGCGGAGAAAAGATTCTTCTCACAGCCGGAACCAATTTATCTTCCTGCCATATCTGATATCCATATACTAAAATTGCGTGACAAACAGTCAATATGAATGCATAGAGACTAGACTTAAAAAAAACAAGGATTCCACTGGTCACAAACGACGGAAATATTGCATAGGCCCAAACAAAATCCAATACTGCATTGGTCGCCAGGTATGGCCAAAATCGATCGTAGGTAAATTTGAAAACCCACATCGTCAGCACTGGAAACGCACCGTAAATGGAAGGCAGCATCTGAGAAAGAGGGTAAGCGGTTTCCCGAGTACTCCACATCTTAAACGTAATCCCCGACTCATAAATTATTGTGCTTGAAACTATAGCAAACAAAGCCACCGGCATGAATCTCTTAACATCTTCCTTTTTCATAAAGAAAAGGGTTAGCCAAGGTATGATTATGACTGACCATGCTACCATTTGAGTACTCATAATAACCCCTCAACTATATTTTTTTCTAGTCTTTTCTTAATTTTCAAGATTTATTCGCCATTCAGCTATCTGGCTTTCCCCTTCGTTCCTCGGGTTGCCTTAAACGCCCTCGGCTGCCTGCTTCTGATTCTTGGTTGCCCCCCTATTCCCTGCCTTGGTTTCGAAATGTCCTATGCTGTAAATCTATCATGATACCTCCTTGTCAATTACATTTTTTCATAAGGTCAATATAAATGTAAAACAAGGCAGCGATCCAATCACTCCACACTCTTCAAGGATGCCACCATGTCAATGCTTTTGAACTTTCGCCCCATGAAATAATTGACCAGCATGGTGAACGCCAGCATGAAAGCGAAACCAAGGGCGATGCTGGAAACAGTGATCAGCGGAGAAATCTCCAAATCCGGCGTCGTCGCTTGTTCGAGTATGGCACGAAGCAGCAAAGAGCCAATCAGGTACCCAAAAGGCAGTCCCAATATGGTAATCCAGATGTTTTCGCGTAGCACCAGCCTTTTCATCTCATTTATATGAAATCCCAAAACTTTCAGCGTCGCCAGTTCGCGGATGCGCTCATAGTAATTCATGCGGCCCAGCACCATCATAACGGCAAAGGCAAGCAGGCCGGAGAACCCAATCAATATGACCTGGAAACTTTGCAAAGCTTCCAGAACGATCAGCATATTGCTGCGCATCTCTTCCTTTGTTTCAACCAGCGAAATTCTCGGGTCGCTTTTCAGCTTGTTCAGATCAAGCCCCTGACCGTTTATCAGCAGCGTCCTTACCAGAAATGGGAGGTCTGACACCTTGGCAAATGCGGTTTTTCCCATGTAGACCTCGTTTCCGACCGGGAAATCTACTATATTGGCGACTTTAAGCGCCATGACCTTTCCATCCAGCCGTTCCGCGGTGAGCGTGTCGCCGATTTCCGCGCCCAGAGCGTCCGCCATCCTCGGAGTGATAAAGGCCCCGTTCTCTGGCAAACGGACCGCGTTGCCCTGTGCGTCTTTGAAGCTGAAGCTTTTTTGCCCCTCATCCATAACCACCAAATAAGGATTCTGCACACTGCCGTTTTCGCCATACAGATATACCCCGAATGCCATGGTAGCGTCAATGTTGTGCGCGCTATGCAGCACCTCATAAATATTGGAAAGCTGTTCCATGGTGGAGGGGGTTCGGAGCTTGATCTCCACGTTATACTGCACAGTCTCATCAAATGCCTTGTCGAGCATGGCGTTTATAGAATTCATCAGCCCGAAACCGCACAGAATCAGCGAAGTAGAACCGATAATACCGGCCAGCCCCATAAGCATTCGCGCCTTATTTCGAAACAGGTTCCTTGCTACAATTTTTCCGCTGAAACTTAAGCGCAGCCAAAACGGGGTTATTTTTTCCAGCAAAATCCGGTGGCCCTGCGCCGGCGGCTTGGGCCGCATCAAGGCCGCCGGTGTAGATTTTAGCGATTTAAAGCAGGAGACTACCGTCCCGCCGCAGGTAACCGCCGCCACGCACAGCGCCGCTACGAAAAAATGCGGCGTAAAGGGCGCAACACCGGTCGCTTCTATTGTGTAATAGGCGATTCCGATATCATACAGGAATTCCGCAATCAGGTATCTGGCAACGACCCATCCCAAAATCATACTGGGAAGGGTGATCAAAACCCCCAAAAGCATGTACCGGCCTGTGATTTCCTTTTTGGAGTAGCCTAAAGAACGAAGTGTCCCTAAATGCTGACGTTGGTTCTCCATCATGCGGGATACAGTGATCCATGTCACCAGGGCCGCGGTCAGGAAAAAAGCGATGGAAAACAACAGCCCGATTTGTTTTACCCCGGTCATAGCGTCCGCAACCTTGCGGTAGCTGGTCTGATGATGGCGGCTGAGGATATTGGCGCCTGCAAGCGTTTCGCGCACTATTTTCGCAATTTCTTCCTGGGAAAGAGTTGAGCTTTCATTAACAGTCAGGATAATTTCATTGAAAGCGACATCCGGTAAAGAAGAAGCGTTGGTATAGGCAAATCCATATTTGCGGTAGTCGGGAACGGTTAATCCTTCCGGTGCGTAATAAACGTATTCCACATCACGGACAATCCCTTTGATCAGCCATTGCGTCTGCCTTTCACCTTCTCCTGCCGTGATCATATCACCGACAGACAGTCCGTGGGCCTGGGCAAAGCGGCTGTCAAGCAAAAGGGCGTTGGTTTCACTTCCATCCAGTTGGCTGCCGTCCAAAAGCTCCGGAACATTGATTTTAGCCCTTTCATCAATGGCATGTATATGCAGCACTGCACCTGAGGCTTCGGGCAGCGAAATGTCAGTTACTTTACGGCGCTGCGCTTCTTGAATATCGCTCAAAGACCGGATGTTGTCCAAATCGGAAGTTGAAATTTCCGCTTTATAAATCCAGTAATCAGCAAGATTGGCACGCTTGTAGTAATCGGCCACTACGTTATCAACCGTGCTTACATACAGGTTGATGCCGCTGAACAGGGCAATCCCCAGCGAACAGATACACACAATGGCCAAAAAAGCCCAGCAGTTTTCCTTAATATCCCGGAGAATCTTTTTTTGCAGTATCGCTACCATTTGATTCCCTCCAGATCCGCGGGAGAATCCTGCATGCTTTCCTTGACTACCATGCCGTTTTTCATTTCGATCAGCCGGTCGGCAATGGGTGCGACCAGAGAATTATGGGTGATAATAATCACCGTTTTTCCCATCTTGCGGCTGATGTCAGACAAAACCCTGAGAACGCTTTTACCCGTTTCCGTGTCCAAGGCCCCGGTGGGTTCGTCACAAAGAAGCAAATCCGGGTTTTTACAGATAGCCCGGGCAATAGCGACACGCTGCTGTTCCCCACCGGAAAGCTGCGCCGGAAAATTATGAATCCTATCCTTCAAGCCGACAATGCGCAGGGCCTCCTCCGGCTCCAGCGGTGATTTGCAAACCTGTTTGGCCAACTCCACATTTTCCGCCGCAGTCAGATTCGGGATCAGATTATAGAACTGAAAAACAAAACCGATTTTGTATCGTCGGTAGTCGGTCAATTCCAAATCGTTCATAAGCGTAATATCCCGGCCGTCAAAAAGAATTTTTCCGCAGGTGGCGGTCTCCATGCCCCCTAGCAGATTAAGCACCGTGGTCTTGCCCGCGCCGGAGGGGCCGAGGATGATGCCAAGCTCGCCGCTGTTCACCTGAAACGACACCTGCTTTGCCGCGTGGATAGTCACCTCTCCCATCTGGTAATCCTTGCTCACGTTATTAAAAATAATCTCTGCCATCTTGGGTCTCCTTTTTATATATGAACTTTATAATCGTTTATAGTTCATATATTACGACTATTTGTTTTGACTTGTCAATTACTAAATGATATATTATTTACACATCAAGTTTATATAGTTCATAATTTTGAGGTGATATTTTGGACGGCTTTCAGAAAAGAAGAACCGAGAAGAAAAAAGCCATCTTGCAGACGGCTTTGGATCTGTTTAATCAATATGGATTTGATAGGGTAACCGTGACTGAAATTGCGAAAAAGGCACATGTTTCCAAGGTTTCCATCTACAATTTTTTTGAGAGCAAGGACAATCTGCGGCGAATCCTTATAAAAAACATAATGGATGAGAGCATTAAAAAAGCACAGGAGCTTATAAAAAAAGAAGGAGATTTTATCGATAAAATCGGGGAATTTATTCAAATAAGAACCTGGTTTTACGACAAATATAGCCTGCAATTCTTTTTTGATGCCATTGAAAGCGATCAAGAGCTCAGGCAATACCTTGATGATTTTAACGCCGCCAATAAACGGCTTGTAATGGAATTTATACACGAAGGCAAACATTCCGGATTTTTTTCACCGGATGCATCGGACGCTGCGATTGAGATTTGTATCGATATGTTTCAAACCTATTTGGTTCATAATAAAGAAATTCGCGATATATTTGAGCGCAATCCCCAATTGGCGCATGAGGTAAATATGTTGTTTTTAGATGGGCTGATTAGACAAAAGAAGCAATAAATATTCTGGAAAAGCATATCCCATTGCAAGCGGCAAAAAAGTTTACTATTTCATTCCAAATAAAAGATAACGAATTGCCGGTATTCTGCTTATGACTTCATAAAAGAGTACGGACGCAGCGAAAGTGAACGGCAGCAAAATTAAATAAACCGCCGGCATGGATAGCTTTGAATAAGTCGTGATAAAATATGCCGCCGTAATCAGAAGCGGATAATGGCACACATAAATCGCGAAACTGCGTTTTTTCAGATACTTCGTAAATGAATTGCTGAAATTGACCCATCTCTGGGCACATCCCAGAATAGCAAGGATCATCATCCATAGATACAAATTCGTGAGAGGATGCTGCAGACACGCATCAGATGCATAATTTTGGCCGAAGAAATACCAGACTTCAACGCATCCCAAAGCGACGGCAATTATTAAGAACGGAACAGCGCATTTCTTAACTTTCTCCAAAACTATGTCATGGGAAAATACATAGTAACCGAGCAGGAACATCAGCCAGTAAATTCCGTTGCGGAAGACAACGACAACAGGTGGATTGAGCAAAAACGAAGAACCCCATACCGGCAGGACGAGCAAGACGATAAGCGGCAGGCCAGCTTTCCCCGCCAGTGTCCAAAGCCTTTCTTTTCCATCAATCTTGCGAAGGAGCAGCAAAATCATTGAAATTATGAACAGTTCCAAAAGAAACCATAGTGGCCCTATATTCAGACAATACACCAGATACTTTACAAAACCCGGAACCGCATTCCCGCCGAACATGTCCACATAATGTGCAGTAACCCACCCGTTGAGCCAACCGAGTAAAAATGCGCCGCCCCAAAATGGAACGATCAGTTTTTGCACCCTTTCTTGAGCGAAACGCTTGGCGCTGCGAGTCTGCAGTGAATACCTGGCGCTGATGCCGGCGACCAAAAACAACAGGCACATGAACCACGGATAAAGAAAATAACAGATACTGTCTATCGCTTGAATCCCCTTCACAGGAATATTGCTGATAACCTCCGCACTGTTAAAAATATAAGCCACATGATAAATGACAATAAGTACTATTGTCACGGAACGGATATTGTCAAGATAGTTTTTCCTTATCGGAACGGAATTTCCAGACATTATTCCTTTTCCTCAATTCTATCGTTTTCAGGAGTCATGTCTTTGGAAAATATCGTTTTTGATAACTGCGCAAACATATCCTGCGGGGGAATTGCAATACCCCGTTTTTCATCCGCTAAAACAATCAGCGTGTCACCCGGTTTGATATTAAAAATATCTCTTGCTTCCTTAGGAATAACAAATTGTCCTTTTTCGCCTACCTTAACAGTCCAGGCATATTTTCCTTTGGGGATAGCCATACATTTTCCTCTCTTTCATAAATTTGCATGATTAGTATGATAAATATGATTTATATGTTTATTATAAATTGTGTGTATTGTAAGATCACTAGTTTTGTGCCCGAAGCAGACTATAAAAGAGATGAGAGAGATATTACATCAGGAATTTTTTCGCCTAATTTGGGGGCGAGGTTTTGCCCTTCCGACTGCCATCGGCCATCATAACGATCCCTCCACATGCCTTGAGGATCCTATTGTACCGACCGGCAGCAACATTTTGTATGCCTTGAGGAGATAAACTGGAAATTTATGATACATTCTTTCTTCGGAATCCAAATCCCCGATAGTTTTAAATGCGAATTGAAAATGTTCTATTCTTCCAATTTCCTTGTGATCAATGTCAATGCTATATGGAGCGCTTTAATTCTACGTATGAGTAGAGTGTGCTGAGAAGTACCTTGTTTCAGCTTTGGTAGTACTTTCTCACATTTACTAATCGTTGAAGCTATAGCTCGGAGAGCTTCTTCCAATTCTTCCTTTGTGTAATTTTCCATAACACCACCCCCTGATAATTTCACACAAAATGTCCTGGTCCTCGGCGGGCCGTGGTCAGCATTTCCAGTCGATTTTCGCCGGGTTTGGTTCGTTCTCTACGGCAACGACACGCAGAGCGTCAAGCATATGTCCGCACTCGTCAGAGGCACATTGCTCTAGCTGCTCCCAGGTTGCACTCGTTCCGAGCGTATCATACGCGACCGCTAATGCTCCATATAGGGCGAGTCCGATGCAGTGCCTTGCTGAGTGGATAGTAGACGCGCACTGACCTATTGCCCTTGCGGCGGCTTGCGCAACAGAATTCCCGTCTGCTTCGCGCGCGGCTGCATGGCAATCAAGGATTACTTTTTTTGCTTGAGGTAGTTTTATGGCTCCTAATAACCACTCCCGAGCCGCGTTCAGCGCATTTTGTGGACGCTGATCGTCTGGGTAATGCTTGTTCCAGAGCGGCAATATAACACGCTCGGCATAATCAACTGCCCAATGCGCAAGCGTTGACTTGCTCTGCGTTTCAATTAATTTCACAAGTGATTTGATATACGGGGCGTCCCAGTCATTTAGTATCTTTCGTGCTTTCGGCATACTCATCCTCCCTTAATAAACTCTCGTTTTCTTCCAAATACTTTTGTTATCGGAGTATT
>ENA-UOOM01000910-UOOM01000910.1-fermentation-metagenome-genome-assembly--contig:-NODE-910-length-31195-cov-5.667855_pt1 | contig 31195 bp, 29 predicted proteins | sample MGYA00245781_ERZ724031 | MGnify/ENA primary metagenome ERZ724031 (study PRJEB28704, sample SAMN03018317) | fermentation metagenome | biome: anthropogenic terrestrial biome; feature: soil; material... | reverse complement strand
TTACCGTACATTTACTCCGTCAAAGGTTGCATTTACTTTGTCCGCCCACGATTTTGGTGTAAACGATCATATACCAGATAAGCGACCTGAAACTAAAATTTTAAGATATATCACCAATGGTTTTTTTAGCATCCTCGATGAGTTTATCATTGTCAGTAATGTCAATTACCTTTTCAAAGTCTGATTTGGCTAACTCCTTCTTTCCCAGGTAATAATAGGCCACACCACGGTTATAGTAGGAGATGTCCATATTTGTTTCAAGGTCAATAGCCCGGGTAAAATCCTTTACAGCGTCATCGTACTTCTCCAGTAGTATATAAGCGCTGCCACGCTGATAACAGGCAGCCCCATGCTTATCATCAAGATCGGTAGCTTTATCAAAGAAATCTATTGCCTGTTTGTATTGTTCGAGGTTGAAATATGCCAAACCAATGCCATAGTTTGCCTGGGCATCATCCGGAACATTCTGAAGATATCTTTGCCAATCCTCTATCGCCTTTTGGTATTCCTCTACACCAAACCAGGCAATACCTCTCTGCTGATAAGCATCTATCATACAGGGTTGGTGTTCTATAATAAATGTACAATCCTCTATGGCCTTTGGATAGTCCTCCATGTCCATGTACGCAAGAACTCGGTTGTAATAGCCAAGGACATAGTCAGGTTCAATGGCTATAGCCTGGGTAAAATCCTCAATAGCTTTGTCATGGTTCGCCAGAGACAGGTACGCATTTCCACGGTTATTATAGGCTTCAACAAAGTCCACGGTCAGGTCGATAACTTTGTCGAAGTCTGATACTGCCTGCTGATACTCCCCAAGCTCCAGATACGCGTTACCACGATTGAAAAATAAATTAGCTTCGTTAAAACCCAGTTTTACAGCTTCGTTGTAACTGTCTACAGCCTTTTGATATTCTTCGATATTGTAATAAGCAAAACCCATACTGTAATGAATTGCTTCATTTTGGGGGTCTTGATCCAATAATGCCTTATAATCCGCTATCGCCAACTGCCAGTTCTCCTGTATGAAGTGTATGTCTGCCCTGTCCTTTAACACTTCAGTGTTTTTAGGTTGGTGATCCAACACTTTGCTAAGGTCATATACAGCCTTATCCAGCATTCCTATCCCCTTATACAGCCTGCCGCGTATCAGGTAGGCCTCAACCAATTCAGAGTTGAACCTCACAGCATGTCCTAAATCCGCTATCCCATCCGGTATTCTTTTAAGGACTATAAAGGTCTTTGCCCTGTCCAGGTAGAGGTCAGCATCCTCCGATTCCAATTCCACAGCCCTGTTATAATCAGCAAGAGCCTCGTCATGTTGACCTTGATTGTGCATTAACCTGGCCCGCTGGGTGTAGGCATCTACCAGGGTATCATCCATCTCGATGGCTTTAGAAAAGCTTTCATACGCCATTTCATTGTTACCCGATAACAGATAGCCCATCCCCTGTTCAAATACTGCCTGGGGTGTATTGATAACGGACATCTGCCCAGTAAACAGCCCGGCGAAGCTGTTACTAAATGCAATCACTATGAAAATAAATGCAACAATTAATACAGCAAGCCTGTTAACCCCTCTACCCGGTGTTCTAATTGCTTTTATGTTTGAAAGTAGACCGTCCTTCATTTTAGATCCCCCAAAAACGCGGAAAAGCGCTGTAAAGTTTACTGTTTTTTACAAGTATACACTATAATTGTATCATTTTACAACGCTTAGATAGAAAAATGTAGAAAAATGTCTGTAGATCATTGGTGCTCAGTTAATCATCATTGATTCAACTTCCGCTCTAAAGTGGATATGAAAAGATAAACATCAAAAACAGTCTGCAGCTCATCTTCCTTTTCCTGCACCAGTGCCTTTATCTCACCCCATAGCTTTTTGACCCTCGGCTTTTCATCTTTCGAGATAGCTTCATATATCATAGCCAAGCGGATGCAGATTTGTTGATGTATTTCCAAGTAACGCCAGGAATTTTGGATGCATTTGTCACCAGTATCCATATTCCTTTCAATGATTGGAGTAAAATCTTTGATCAGACTCATAATTGTCTGAGCGGTCTTTTCAGTTTCGTCAATAGCAGCTTTATCTTGTTTGAGATCTTGCAACGCTTGGGACAATTCCGATAACTTGGACAGATATTCAGATACTAATTCGCTGTTTTCTCCAAATGCCCCACGAAAGTATTTCTCTTGGATAGATACGAATTCCAGCTCACGATTCCATAAAGTTCGACCCATTACATGCATTCCCAATCCTGATGGGAAGAATGCCCGTTGGGTTTGGCAACTGACAAAACCATTTAAGCCGATATTCTCCAAATTCTGTAAATCCTTATGTAATATTTGAGCTATATTATAATAACCTGGGTCACCATAATGAGCCCACATATAATGGTAGTCAAAATCGAAGCTGTCACCTTGGAACTGATTTTGCCAGGCTTTTAAGAAGGATAAGTTAGCTTCCACACTGTTTGGAAATTTACAATTATTACGTTCAAAAGGCGGAATGGATGGGATGTCCTTATCCGTGTCAAAGGTGCTTCTGTATGTTCTTGTGATCGGTGCATACATCATGACAAAACAGTCTGGGTTTCTAATTTTTTGCTGTTGAGGCGGCCACAACAGGTCAACATATATTAGAAAAACTATTTTTCTTTCAATACTCTTTTCGGTAAGCAGTTCATCCAACTCATTGAGCATCATTACATAAAAGTCTGAAGGAATTGCAATTTGGCAGTTTTCACATTCACATTGGTTGTTTGTTCCGTCCGCCAGCCAGAAATGAAGCAGATCAACTTCAGGATGTTCAATAAGGTAATCTGCTATTGCTTCCGTTACTGTTACTCTTACATTTTTATTGGAATAACATAAATTTGTGTTAAGAGCGACACCTTTCCATAACTCTCTTTTACCGTCTACCTCTGCAAGTAAATATTTTATTTCATCTGAAAGCTCATAGTCCTGAGCCTCCCATTCAAGGCCGGGAATTCCAAAAGGCTCGCAAGTCCATCCATGACCAACTGCATGATGAATCATGCCTCGTTTTTCCAATTCTTTTGCTGCCATCGCAACATACTCTCTGGCTTGTTCTACGGTAAATGGTTCCGGCTGTTTTGTGGGATTGTTCAAATGAGAATAGTATCGATCAAAAAAGGTGAAGGCTTCTCGGAACTGAAAGAAATAACTGTTAAAGCCTACCTTTGGTGCCCAATCAATAATGTCTCTGATATTTTCATAGGAATTGGCTCCTTCTATACATATACCCCGATGGCGGTATGAAGGTTTTTCAGCCACATTAGAGTTCAAATCATCTATACCAAGCTTCGGTATGCTTTCCCCATCAATTCCAGGTCGCACCCAATTGCATCCAACATCGCTTAGAAAACGATACACTGCTAACAATACGCTGCGAGGATTGATACCAGCAATAATACCGATACCTGATCTCACTTGAATATAGATAGCATCATCAAATTTTTCATCAGGAACATCCTTCAAATCTTCAACTGTGGAATTTTTTAATGCATCTAACTGATCAAACAATCCCAACTGGATCGATGGTACTTTGTCATCCTCAACGGTGTTACCTGAATAAATAGTAACCTCTTGTGTAGGTAGAATGATTTTTCCTAGACACTTTGCTAGTTCCTCTGCTGCAAAGTTGATAGTAGGGTTTTCACTGTATTTAATAATTTTCACTTTTTATTCCCGCCTTTCCCTTATAAATAGAAGTTAGAGCAGAATCCTCAAATGAAGTACAAGTAATGCTGTGATTGAATTTGAGAATGGTTCATTAGGCTATCATTTCGGTACCTGGGGCGCAAGAGGTACCCGCCTTGGTTACAGTTTCCATATTCATTGTACAGAAGGAATGCTGGAATATAAACTGGCTGAAGGAAAGCTGTATTTCCATCACCAGATGAACCTGGAAAAAGCAGATATGGATACTGCTTCAAAGACTGAAGTAATTATGGTTGACGGTGATGTATCCAAGAAGACACAATTTGAAACACGTCACTTCCTGGAATGCATCCTAAACAAATCCAAACCATTGACAGATGGTCCATCAAGTTTACAGGGTTTACGTGTGATTTGACGTATGTATGAAGCTGAGGAGCAAAACAAAATAGCCGATTTAAGAGGTCTGGGCTTGGAAGAGGATTGGAAAATCTAATTTTCTACTTTAACCTCGCCAGCTAATATTACCTTGGAAATATTGTAATCATCATCTACAACTACAAAATCAGCCTTTTTACCTGGTTCGATTGTACCGGCTTTATCATCTATATGAATGGCTCTGGCTGGGTTTCTGGAACAAACCTTGAATACATCCACCATGTCAAGAAAAGCATTGTTCTTAAAATTGCGTGCAGCCAGGAACATACGCAGTTTGCTGCCATAAAGTATGCCATTTATCAGATTTACATCGGAATCATCCAACGAACCGGTACAGGCATCAGTAACAGCAACAACATAGTCAAGACCAATTGTCTTGATAATCAGCCTTATCATTTCCGGTCGAACATGAATTCCTTCACTATCATTAATGACTTCACAATATACATTATCACAAAGCATGACAGCTTCATCAAATCCGCACTCTCTGGTGCCTTTCCATCTGGTTGGAGAAATCGAACAACCGGTAGCATCCATAATATGAGTGCAGATGCTAACTCCATTATCTACTGCCCAGAAAACATCTTCAGGAGATGCTTCCGAATGACCAATAGCTAAAGGTATTCCTGCAGCATGAACATCAGTGATAAACTCTCTGGCTCCATCTATCTCCGGAGCAATGGTCCACATAGTAATAATGTCTGCGAACTCTTCTAAATAACGCTGATATTCTCTTTTATCTACAGGACGAATGCTGTGTTTATTAGCTCCGTATTTGGGATTCATGAAAGGGCCTTCAAAGTGAACACCAACTATATTTCCCGGTACATTAGACTTCATGGTTTTTCTGATTTTCCTCATGGCGTCTATAGCACCTTCTTCACCAATATCGTGGAATATGGTGCAGTTTAGGGATGTAGTACCGCCTGCAAGCTGGAACCTTGCCATCTTTTCCGGGTCTTCGTATGCCCAGACATCTCCGCTGGCATGGCAGTGAATATCTACAAAACCCGGACCGACAAATAGACCTTGTGCATCTATTTTTTCACAGTTCACTGGAAGATTGACAAGCCAACTTTTATCAAGCTGTTTAATAACCCCGTTTTCTATCAGTATAACGCAATCTTCCTGGATGCTATCATCTAAAACAACATTTGCATTAACAATCGCTTTCATTGTTAACTCCTTCTAATTGTAAAATACTATCAGCTTCTCTCTCTTAATTTATCAATCAGTAATGATGGAAATTCCCAAATCCTTAATATCTTCCAGCAATGATGAATCCGCTCTTTTATTGGTTACCAGATAAGAAGCAGCGCTGATATCGGCAATCTTTAAGAAGCTCTCATGTCCGATTTTGGTATAATCAGCTGCTATTATTGTCGTTCGAGACCTTTCTATCATTGTTTTACTCAGCTCTGCCTCTTCTGCATGATAAGTTGTAAGACCTGATTGTGGACAAATGCCATCTACGGAAAGAATTACTTTGTCCGCCTTAAATCTGCTAAGCTCCTTCAATGCCAAATCGCCATATGTAAAGGAATATTGAGGATTGATGCTGCCACCTAAAAGCTGAACATGGTAAGAAGGTATGTCGGTAAGTTCCATGGCTGCAGCTATGGAATTTGTAATTATTTTAAGGTTCTTGAAAATCTTTAATTCCAAAGCGGTGAAGTAAGTGGTGGTACCGGCATTGATAAAAATCGTATCCCCGTCATTAACGAGGGAAACTACAGTTGAAGCTATAGACTGTTTTTCTTGCATATTTTCATTTTTTCGTTGTTGAAGATCCATATTATAGTAATTTTTCATGGTTTGAACAGCACCACCCGGAATTCTTTCCAGGTATCCGTTTTTCTCCAACTCAGATAAATCATTCCGGATGGTAACTTCAGAGGTCCCGAATGTCTGACTAAGCTCCGCGACACGTACCTTACCAGTCTGATTCAAGATCTCCATTATGCGATCACGTCTGTCTTCTAATTTCAAGCCCTCTGACATATGGTAGTGCTCCTTCATGCAATCTGTAATTTCAACAATAAATTTCAACAACATATTAGCATGTTTCGCTTCCGAAATCAATTCGTTAACAAAACGTTAATAATAACTTTCGACTGCTTAGCCCACAGAGAATTCCATCACTTCCTTGCGAAATAGATGCCTTATCAAGGGAGATAAACCTCTTAACTTTTCGCTTATGGAGTCTTATCTCGTAATACTATCTATTATTCTTCTGGCATTGTTATAAAAAACATCTTCAATATCTTCTTTGGATAACCCAGTGTTCCTTGAAGCCCGCCTGAAAGCATCAATCTGTTCATAGAGCATAAAGGTAAGATTGTCGGCTTCTTCTCCAATCAGTTCCCGCATGTGTATGTCAAAAGAAACATCCCCATACAAACCTTTGGGTACCAGATTTATATATAGCCCATCTTCACAGATTCTTCTTGATCTCATTCGTAAAATAGGAAGATCGCTTCCAAATAAAATCCTCTTTGGTCCTATTCTTTTTATCAACTCTTCAAAAACCCATTGGTTTGTATTGGCTGAGAAATCAAACAGCATATTTTCCGTTTCCTGCAGTATCTCCAAGGATTGTCCAACATCCTCATTACAATAAGCCCTGCCGACATGGGCGATGATAAGCTTCACATTAGGATATTTCTGCTCGATTTCAAGCATCTGTTCAACATTAACCCTGTCTTTTAATCTTCCGGGACGCGGTATGTGCAGCATTGCAATCCATCCATGATTATTGAGTACTTCCAGGTGATGATGCGGTAGAAAATCAAAAATTCTTATTTCATTTTCAGGAATATATTCAGCAGATAAGCTAAGATAAACCTTGCAGCCTAAAAAACCGCCTTTTAGAATCTTTTCTTCCAATTCACTGCCGCTCTGCCAGGGAGCAGCATATATAAGGGAAGGGAAGTCGTATTTTTCAGCACTTTCTTCTATATATCCATTTAGTGCATCGAGATTATCATTTCTATTAGCAGATGAGAAAATCATTGGTGTTACTTCCTTGTCCGGGAACATAAGCTTGTAAGTTTCAACAAGCTGTTCTATTGAATTTTCATTAGCTACTAATGACGGCCACTTTTTATTTGTTCTTTTAGACCTCAAACTATTCAAATAAACATGGGTGTGAATATCAGTTATTCTTTTCGGTAGAAAATCCTTTAAATGTTCCTCATAAAATCTTTTGTCAATCGTCTTTACTTCAAATAAATCCATGTCAATCTCCTTTCATGTGTCTGAATAATATTAAGATTTCCTTAAATAGTTACTTCATTCCAATTCATGATTTTCTTATACTTCTATATAATCTCCAAAGTATCCTTGTCCGGTAATGATGGGAATTTTGCTGCGGGCAATGTTTGATACCAAAAAACTGCTGATGAAATATCATCCTGCAAAGGCAGATATCGACCGCCACTCCTCCAGCCCAAAGCCTGAATAGTAACCTTCAAATCCTTTTCAAACCTAATGGGGTCAGCTATATGCCAGCGATACATACCAAATCTGGTTTGGGAATTGTATACACCGTCTGGTCTTATCACTTGCGGCAGCCCTGCATATGCTGTAGTAAATTCCTCATATTGCCTGGTCTCTTTATTCTCAAAGTTATAAGAGCCGCAGAAATAATCCTCTGTGCCGGTTCCACAGATGGTGGGATATTCGGAATCTCCATCCAGATAGAATTTGATTTCACCTTCTCCCCACCAACCTTTGTTATTAACACCCCAGCACATGTAAACACCGACATATTGCCCTTTACCCTGCACACCATCAAGGATGGTATATACTTCTTTATAAGGCAGCGGATTTACTCTGCGGAATTGAGCATGAAAATACAGGGCATCTTCCGGTACTTCAGTTAGACAGTAATCAATCTGATAAAATATTGTGGAAGTATCATCCATCATGTTCTCTAAGGTAATCCTGCAAGCTTTACGGAAGGGCATTTGCCAGTAGCAGTTAAAAGCGCTTCCGGGGTTAACACAGACAGCCAGAGAATTCACAGGTGCGTACTTCCCCCAGCCGCAGGCGAAAAAATCGCCAATAGGACATTCAACAGAAGGATTCTCTTCTCCGTCCCAGTACATTCGAAGAATTAGATGCCGTAAATTACCAACAGCTGTCAGCCAAATATGCTGTATACAACCAGGACCTTCGATCTCAGCCAAAGTAAATGTAGTATGCGGTTCAATGCGAATATAAGGATTTACCTTCCAACCCTTACCTAAATCCCGAGCAGCATTTTTGGCAATACCATCTTCTAATTCCTGCCTGGCTCCGCCACCCTTTCCCCCAGTAAAATTTTCTGGACTGATTGATCTAGACTTTGCGTTGGATGCCATAAATAAATTACCCATGTTGGTTCCTAATCCATTGAACATATAAAGCCCTCCTTTTTATATGACTCATTATACCAGCACACAGATAAAGATATCAAACTAATTTTACTACTTTTAACTTTTTAGAATTTCTGAGTTGACCTTATTATATGTTAAATAGGCATCTGCATATAAGGCAACATTCTCTTTGTCGGATATAAATACCCTTTTTGATTCGCCAATCATAGGACTTCCTACAGGATAGCCTTCAGATCCTTCCAGGCCCATTTTGGCAATAATAGCCGCCCCTAAATTTGCAGTTTCATTGGTTCGTGGAATAACAACCTTTTTATCTATTATATCCGCTATAATTTGGCCCCAGACAGAGCTATTTGCTCCACCGCCAAATAGCCTTATCTCGCTTCCTTCTATGCCAATGTTTTCCATATTAGTAATATGAATCTTAATTTGGTAAGCCACACCCTCCAGCACTGCTCGTATGATATCTTCAGGCCTTGTCTGCAAGGATATACCAGTAAAAGAGCCTTTGGCCTTTCCTGAAGCATCTAATGAAAGATGAGGGTAAAATGAAACGCCATTTGAAGATGGCTCGGACAACAAAGCCCGGGCGTCCATTTCTGCATAAGTGAGGTCTTGAAAGAATGTGTTTCTTAACCATCTCAGGGCAACACCAGCAGTGGATACAACAGTTTCCAGCATCCAGTTTTCCTTGTCAAGACCGCAGCAGGTAACATTCATGGTTTTATCTATAATAGGTTTGTCGCTGATGGCACTTATGGAAGAGGCAGTGCCAAGGGAAACTGTAAATATTCCTTTGTCAATGCCCGCTCCTAATGATGCACAACGTTGATCCTGTGCACCTACCACAACTTTGGTATGGCTAGATAAGCCCAGTTCCTCAGCAACTTTGGGTAATACATCAGCGACCACCTGGCCTAATACCATCAGTTCAGGTAGTTTACCAGGATCTATTTCGAACTCATCCAGCAAGTCTGTCATCCACTTTTTGTTATGTATATCATAGGCCAATGTACCAGAGGCCATAGACAAATCAGTTATCATCTTTCTGGTTAATTGATAGATAATATAATCATGAGCCATGAGGAATTTATTTGTTTTGTAGTAGACTTCCGGTCTATTGAATTTCATCCACATTAGTTGAGGTAAAACATAACAAGGCAGAACGTTCTTACCTGTATTGTAGAACATCTCTTCAGGGCTGTGTTTGGATAATATAAGTTCAACTTCTTTAGTAGAACGGTTGTCCAACCAGCTGATTGCATTATATAAGGTTTCTCCTTTTTGATTAACTGGAACGAAGGCAATACCCTGAGAGCTTACAGACAGGGCTTTGATTTTTTCAGAATCAATGCTTGAGTCTTCCAAGGAATTTTTGATGGTTTGTTTGACATTATCCCACCATACATGAGCATCTTGCTCAATGCCTTCCTGGGTAATTATTAAATCGTATTCAATATAATCGCTGCCCAGGATTTTGCCATGCTCATCAAAAACCATGCTTTTGCATCCGGTTGTACCAAGATCAATTCCTAGTAAATACATAGCTTATCTCCTTCCCCTTTATCAATCTCATATCTAAATACTCATAGTTTATCTTTTCCACAATCCTGGATTTAAAATGTGGGCCGGAATATTGTCAAATATCTTACTAACTTCGTATCTAGTTTCTTCTGAAATTGAAGGTCCATCCATCAGTTTTATGTTTTCTATCACTTGTTCCGGTGTCTCAGCACCTATTACAAGGCTGCTGACCTCTTCCATATCCCTGATATAAGAGAGAGCAAGTTTGTTGGATGCTCATACCTTCTTTATCTGCTAAATGATTAAGGTTTAGTAATAAATCTTTTGCATTAACAAGATTACCAGTTAATGATCCAGGATTCATGAAAAATAGACCCTGCAAAAAAACACTTCTAACAAATATAATCTTATTTGCCTCATGCAGTTTACTAAAAGCACCGCTTTTTATAAGTCTATTATCGAAGATGTTCATAGGAACTTGTATGGCTTCATAAATCTCGTTTTGCATCATTTCGTATGCTTCTTCCGAAGTATACACTGAAACTGCAGCCATACCTATAAGGCCTTCATTCTTTAGCTTTCTTAGAGTATTTGGTACCGTTGTGCTTTAAATGACATCATATAAGTGTTACAACTTATAGTTAATAATGCCGAAAAAGCAACGTTGCAGAATCATAGAAATATAGTCAGATACAAGTATAACCACCATCTACCGGAATTGACAAACCAGTAAGATAGGCAGAAGCTTCAGAGGCAAGGAAGAGAACAGGACCCCTAATATCATTCTCATTGGCAAGGCGTCCCAATTGTGTATGTCGTCCATAGTTTTCAGCAAACTTCTCAGGAGTTCGATCCGATTCCAGCCCTCCTGGACAAAGTGTATTAATTCGTACATTGTACCTGCCATAGTAGCTGGCAGCATGACGTGTCCAAGCTGTTATGCCTGATTTATTCAATGCATAGTCATGAGAATGAGCACCATCTCCCATTCTAGGCTCTCCATCATAATTGCGTTTTTCTACACCTATTAAACCCATCATAGAGCCAAAGTTAACTATTGAACCACATCTTTGACGAATCATCTGCTCACCTACCAGCATTGTCATATAAAGCATTCCTGCAGAATTAACACGAACTGACCAATCGAGACCGCTCTCCTCCTGAAACCATCCCACACCGCCTTTAGGGATTACACGGCTAGCATTTACAAAAACATCAATGCGTCCCTCTTTTTCTATGACCAGATCTACCATTTGCTTGATTGAGTTAGGGTCTTCCTGGTGGAATTCGACAACCTCAACATTGCCTCCTCGGTCTCGAAGCTCTTGGGCTGTATCTTCTGCTGAATCTACAGAATGACTTGCCAGGTATAGCTTTGCTCCTGCATCCACCAGTGCAATGGAACAGCCTTTTCCATACATGGCTCTACCGCCAGTAATAAGCGCGATTTTATTTTTAAGGGAAAACATATCCAATGTATTCATCTTACAAATTCCTTTCTATTTGGCTGTATAACCGCCGTCAACAGGCAGTGTAACTCCGGTTATATATGATGATGCATCCGATGCCAGAAAAACAACTGGAGCCTTGACATCCTCTTTGTTGGTTAATCGTTTTAAATGAGAATGTTTTATAAAAGCATCTGAAAACCCTTCGTTAACCTTGTTTTCCATGGGTGCAAACGCTATGCAATTACACCTTACATTATTCTCACCAAGAAACCCTGCTGCCTGCCGTGTGTAATTTACATAAGAGCCTTTGACAAAGCCGTAAATCAATGAAAAGTCTTCATCAAACTTCTCAGGGTCATTTTCATAATTGTGCACATCACAACCAACCAAGGCTGCATAGTCTGAAATAAGTATTACAGAGCCAAAACCTTGATCAGTCATGATCATACCTATATGTTTGACTGTGAGCATCAACCCAAGCTGAGTACGCTGTAAGTTTTCATTTATTTCTTCAAAAGTATGAACCCAGCCTTTCATCAAGCAATTGGAACCATTATCAATAAAAATATCCAATACACCGATTTCATTGCGAAGCTTTTGCGCAAGCAAAACAGCATCTGCTTCCTTACCCTGATTATATTCAATTATCCCCTGAACCTTTATGCCTGCTGAATTTAACTTGTCTGATAAATCTCTTAGGGCTTCTGTGTTCTCACCACAAACCCAAACTTTAGCACCAGCTTCAATAAGACCTGCGACAATTTCCTCACCGTATATATATTCAGGTGAGGAAACCAATGCATTCTTTCCTGTTAATGAAAACCTGTTCAGCATTTTATTCATATCTCCTTTATTTCTGAGAGAAGAACTTTCCTTCCCTCTTGCTCACGACTCATTATAGCTCCGATTACCAGCTTCATAAGCTCAATAGTTTCTGTGAACGGAAATGGTTCCTGTCCTGTTCGCAGGTAATGAACAAAGTAATCCATTTGCTTTTTGAATGAGTAATATGAATCACTATCGGTGATGAACTTGTTTTCAATGCTGCCAACTAACAATGTTCCTCCAGCTCCAAACATATCAGCTGTTAGAGCTATATGAATATCACATCCGGTTTCGTGTGTAATATGAATCATATTACGCTCATATGTACCTGTATTTTGAATTGATAAATATCCTTCACCTAAGAGGGGATAGATTTCTTCAAGTGCATGTATACCATATGTTTCCCATTTTTTAGGCATAGATTTGCATATATACATAAGTTTCCCAAGTTCATAATGATTTTTGTAGTAGGGCTCCATGGATTTTACATACCTCATGGAAGAAGAGGAAATAAAGTTCTTTCCTTCATTACGCCATTTTACAAAGGTTCGAAGATCTTCTTCATTGTCTACTATAGGCTTATCTATAAACAAAGGAATATTGGCTTCTATAAATGGATGGCATCTTTCCACATGCTCGGAACCGATGTCTGTAGCGCAAATAACTGCATCTACCTGGCCAATCATGTCTTCAGGCTTATCTACTACATTTTCTATCAAGGAACAACGTGCTGCATCTTCTGCATCTGCTCGGTTGTCGCAATGGATATGCGTGATGTGAGCGCCAGGAATACCAAATGTTTCAGCTGGTTGTTTATTCAAGTATGTAGGTATGGCAGCAAACGGACACTTGTCCATATACTTTCTATCATATCCATTGTACATAGCACTCCAAGAATATGGATGTCCATTTCCCTCCGTCATTCCTAGGATTCCTAATCTAAGATCCTTGTCACCAAGTGGCCAAATGCTCTTCATTTTAGATTCACTCCTCACTTTTACTCTATTTCATTATAAGCTACCGCCTTTTTCATTTCACTCTTAGAAACAATGTCTTTAAAATATGAGATTAAGCCTACTACATCAGCACCTAAACTTATAAAGTTATAACCTATTTTCACCAGATCATCGAAGTTTCCAGTTCCTCCTACTGTGCCAGCAAACTTATCATACTTCCGTGCAGTTTTCGCCACAAGTCTCCTGGTTTCATCTATTACAGAGCTATCCCATTCACACGAAACACCTGCTCCTTGGCTGAAGTCACCAGGCCCAAAGAAAATCATATCAATACCCGGAAGTTGGCAAATTTCATCAAGCTGCCCCAACGGCTCGGGATCCTCTATCTGAACTACAATAAAGCGTTCTTCATTTGCCTGTTTCATGTAATCTATGGTATTTATTAGAGTGTACTTAGCATCTGCGTTTCCACCATCTAAAGGGCGCCTGCCAATAGGATGATACTTAGTGTAATATTGAACATATTTTGCATCCTCCAAGCTCATAAGATGGGGGACCATAATGCCGGTGCTGTCTGCTTCAAGAGGTGTAATATAATCACTGTATCCTCCGCGAGACACACGGGTTAATAGATCACAATCATGAGCTTTGGTAGCTAAAACTGCTTTTTCAATTGTATCTATTCCATTTGGCACATGCTCCATATCTACCCATACACAATCAAAGCCACATAGTGCAGCAAGTTCTGCAATACGATAATCATTACAGTTTAGTTTTATACAGTTAGCTACATATCCCTCTCTCATTTTCTTAAGTATACGACTAGATCTCATATTCATTTTTGTCTTCCTCCACAGTTATTATATATATAAAATCACTCTCATAATGTATTAATTCACATATATAAAATCACATTTATACGATTGTTTACAGGTTCATGAAAGCGTTGGTATCTACAAGTTTTACACAGATATCCTCACAAATTCTATGCTAGTGCGGTCAGTATGGTTTCCTGCATAATAATACGCAAGAATCTCTCCTTCTCCAAGAAATAGTAAAGTTGGATGTCCCACAGAAAAACGAGCCATCTCATACCATGCATCATTCATATTTATATTTTTGCTGTCTTGCTTATTAAGAGAGCTATCATATATAACCAAGAATTCCTCATAGCTTCTCCCATGATCCCGACTTGTTCGGACAGTAATAATCGGTCTAATGCTTCTATCAATTTCTATGGTTGCTATTCTACCGTCTTCAAGATCCACTGGCTGGCCAGGTTGGCCATATACTCCAGTATCCCATATTTCTTCCCAACTTTCTCCACCATCTAGGCTTTCTCTGGCATGTATATTCAGATACTTCTGCTTTTTTCCATCCAAGGTCCAGAAAAAATCCAATATTGTATTCCCATCCTGCAATACATTTGGACGCTGATCCCAGTAATACATATCTGGCGCTTCTGTGACTATGGAAACATCCCCCCATGTTTTACCGCCGTCGCGGGAAAATATCATAGCAGACTTATGCACCCATTTAGTTGTATCCCATTCATGTTTGTTTATTTCAAACTGGCAGATTACAGTTCCGTCTTTCAACATAATAGGTGCACCTGTCAAAGGAGTGGGATCAGTTATAGGTTTAGTATCCATAAGCTCAGGCGTAGACCATGTTTCACCTTCATCTTCTGAAAAGCAGAAAAAAATGCGGGTATCCTTTAAGCTTTCATTCTCCGGATTATAATAGGGTTTTGACACATCCGATGAGTCTACCCAATTAACTACCATAAGCACCTTTTTACCACCTAAGGGCAAAAAGTACAAAACACGGCTTTGACCAGGCATCTCTTTGATATGAGGGAGCTTTACAGGTTCAAAAGGTGTAACCCAGGTTTCTCCTTCATCATCAGACCATGTTATTACAGCATGGATAAAATCACAGTCGCCTTTCTTTTCGGAAGCTTTAAATGAGCCTAACCATCTACCTGAGGGCAGCCTTACAATACAGGGAAAAGTATTGCTGTTGAAATTCTCAATATCCATTGGTTTAGTTATGATTCCTTTGCTTACTATTTTCATTACCTACACACTCCCTTATTCGATTAAGGCATAACAATTTTAGACGTAAGCTCCATGAACACTAAATGATACTAATTCAAAAGTATTTGGAACAATCTGTGCAATTCCACCGAAATGTACCTAGAGTTGTACCAATGTATTTTTTGAAAGCTGTGTAGTTTTGTAGCCGCCTTATGTACATTCATCCAATTGTAATGCCCATAAATAACATGGTTAACTCTAACTTAAAGAAGCCTCTGAAATCCACTATGACAAACAGGTCCATTTAGCAGTTCATCCACTAGGCCTTCTCTATTTGCATCAGCCAGTATTTTAAATACTTCATCTATAGCTATGCTATATCTCTCAACTATTTCCTCAGTATGGGCTGCTGTAGGATATATTGCAGTATTTCCTAGGAAACCCCTTTCAAGCATCAGTTGAGTGTATAGAGTTTTAAGCACAGAAGCATTTTTATAGTTATAAGCAAAGTGAGCCAAACATGGATATCCCCCTGTAGAGATATCGAGCCCATGTTTATCTGCTTTTTCTCTCCACGCTTTCAATATTAATTTACCTATTTTCTCAACATGCTCCCATATTTTAATACTCTTCATCTTTTTTAATGTAACTATTGCTGCCACATAGCCGACACTTTCAGTCCAATAAGTGCTGCTAATAAAGGATTGGTCTGCGCTTTTCATAACTTCTCCGGTCCCAATAATCGCGCCTATGGGATGACCATTACCAAGAGTTTTTGCAAATATCGCTATATCCGGTGTATAACCTAGTTTTAAATGGGCTCCCCCATAATTTCTTCTCCATCCTATCGTTATCTCATCAAATATAAGAATAATCCTTCTTTTTTCTGTTTCTTCACGTATGCATTTCATAAACTCGGGATCTGGGTCTTCATACCTGCAAGGTTCCATAATTACAGCTGCCATATTATCACCATATTTTTGTATCAAACTCATGAACTCATCAATCCGGTTGTATCTGAAGGTAAAATTGGTACCTCTTAACTCAGCTGGTACTCCTAAAGGCTCAAGGCCAGATAAAAGATGACCTCTCAACGAATCACTCTCTCCCAAGTTTGCGGCCAGATACCAGTCTTGCCAGCCATGATATCCGCAAACAGCTGCTATGGATTTATCCGTAGCTGCTCTGGCAATTCTAATAGCAACTGCTGCAGTTTCTCCTCCGGTTCTTGTGAACCTTGCCATACCAGCCCAAGGATGTATGTCTAGAAGCATTTCTGCCAATTCTACTTCTTCCGGCGCATTGAGTGTGCACATACTACCATCATCTATCCTTTTCTTAACTGCTTCACTGACATCCGGGTCAGCAAATCCCAAAAGACAGGCTCCTATACCGTTGCTTGTCATATCGTAATAATGATTGCCATCTAAATCCCACACTTCACAACCTTTTGCCCGGGTAAAATATCCTGGCCACTGATTAGGTGCAAACATTTCTGGTCTCTTGCTAAGTAGCTGCGTTCCCCCAGGTATAATCTTCTTTGCTTCTTGGTATAAGTTCTGTGTTTTCCCGTTAGAATACTTCAACTATATCAACTCCTGTATAATTGTTTTCATTGTAAGATTGATGTAACTTGTTGGATTATATATCCATAAGCACTTAAATCGAATATGCTATAAGAAGAAATTAATAAATTCTAGAAAAATTTATTCGGTTAACTGGAACAAAGCCATAGCATTATGGTAAAAAATATTCTCGATCTCTTCTCTGGACAACTTAAGCATATGTGCCGCCTGTTGAAAGGCAAGCAGCCCTTCAATACCAACCAGACTCATGTCTACTGAAATAACCAGCTTGTATGAATCGATTTGATCTTGATATAGCCATAGAAATTGATCGGCTATAGATATACATTTACCTCGGAACATAGAAACAGGAAAATCACTACCCCAAAGCACCTTATGTACACCGGATACTTTAATTACTTCATAGATGGCGGGTGATTCGCAGATAGCAGAAATATCATAATATATGTTCTTAAAATCCTTTAGATAACGTACGCTTTCGATCACAGTCCAGGCTGCAAATCCACGGGCACAATGTGCTAATATAAGTTTTGCGTGGGGGTATTTGCTGCACATTCGTTGTACATAATCAAGATTATCCGGATCAGATAAGGCATCATCTTTAACCATATGCAGTGTGATACAGAACCCATGTTCATTGGCTGCTATCCAAGCACTTTCCGGCAAGTATGAGCTAATATCAGCCTGCCAAGTTGGTTTATCCTTAGCACATGAGTGATAACATTTGAATCCTCGAATACGCGGATGAATGAGTTGTGCCTCTATATCTGATACTTTATCATCTGGTAACACAAACACTTCACCGACACACTCAGGGTAGGCCACCAACTGACTGCAAAGAAACCGGGTCGATGCTTCACGACGACCATTGGACAAATCCGTCATCGACTCATCCGGCACACTGACTATATTAAGACGTATTTTTTTGTTATCACCATATAAAGGTGCTTGCAAACGATGATAGTCTGCCGCCATCACAATTTTCCCGCATTGATGGAAAATCGATCCAGGTGATGCAATGTTCGGTGCAAACGAACAATCATAAAGGTGTGCATGTGCATCAAATAACTTATCAGGTATGAATATTTGTAACCGATCAATAGCACGCTTATCTTCTTCCCTTATTTTAATATTTGATGTATGCATCATACTCAGTCTCCTTTTCAAGCAGCTACATATCCTTATCTCATTTTTGTAAGTACAAAACTAGATCCATACGATTTTTTAATTTTCCTTCAACTTATATTACTTAAAAATGCAGATATTGTAGATGAAATTATACTTCTCTACAGATAGTACCGGCAATATATCTATATCCGTCCTCTTCATAGTAGTAATATGTTATCAGCACATCTCCATTATCCAACAACACAGAGCACGTATACCCAATATCTCCTGATAATCCATCATCCCTTAAGGTAACCTCGTTATCACTGCTAAAATCTGTACATTCAGCATCTAACATAATTGCTCTCAAACCGTATGGTTTATATCTATAGCCATATGTTAAAATAACATTGCCGCTTTTAAGCCTTAATGGATGGAAAGGACTGGGTGAATATACTTCCCTTATAATTGGCTGTGTCCATGTCTTGCCATTGTCAATAGATTCACTTGTTATAAGAGGCGACAGCTTTACACTATCAGGCTCATAGACACTTTTCTCTCCTGTCTTGTAAGATCTGATAAAAACAACTAGTTTACCAGATTCTGTCCTGTATATATTGGGCTCATAATAATTATAGCCTTCGATTTGCGGTATAACTGATAGTTTTTCCCAACTTCTGCCCATGTCGTAAGTTTTTAAAAGTATAACTTTACTAAGCTCACCTATGTTATCATTTCCATATACCGGTAATATTATAGCTCCATCATCTAATACTACAATATTACCTCTTACAGCTATACTGCTCTTGCCAGTAAAGTCAATTAGTATAGGTTCATCCCATGTTTCGCCTCCATCATAGGATCTAATTGAGTAAGACCCATCCACCCTTGCTATAAATTTATCCTCCATAACGCGGTCAGAGGAAAGTATCTCTGTTAAGTCATTTTTCTTAAATACCTTCCACATAAAAAATGTAGCAAAAATAGTTCCATCATTTAATTGATTAAGACACGGGTCCTGTACTCCGTATACGAAATCATCATAGATATCATTCGTTTTCTTCTGCCATGTAGTGCCTTCGTCATTCGAAGTTACATACACAGCTTTTGAAGAAGGGTCTATGTGGATTGTCTTCTTATGAAAGTCTCTGGCTTGCCTGAAACCTACCAGAAGCGTACCATCTTCCCTTCTTATTACATTTGGGAAACTATTGTATTGCTCATCCTTGAATATAATCATATCTTTAATCTTTACTAATATACTCATTTATTAATGCTCCTTCCCCTTTATCAATCTCATATCTCAATACTCATGATTTATCTTTTCCACAATCCTGGATTCAAAATGTGGGCAGGAATATTGTCAAATATCTTACTAACTTCGTATCTAGTTTCTTCTGAAATTGAAGGTCCAGCCATCAGTTTTTATGAAGCCTCATGTAATTTGCCCCCCGATTCCATTTTATGCTATATTAACTCAGATAATGGTATTTTCTTAATCCGGAGCTTAGCCAAGCAGTTACCATCAACTGGACCGTCTGCGCAATAAGCCAACAAGACAGAATCTCCAACAAAATTAATTGCTGTATAGCAGTAGCCATGGTCCTGTTCATCCTCTATCAGTTTATAACTTCCCCATGTATTTCCATCATCTTCACTAACCGCACATACAAATGGATTCCTGCCTCCATTCCATGCTTTACCAGCATGTTCCGCTCTGCCGTTATAGTTAGGAATAGGGTTCCATACAGCAAGTAGATCCCCACTTGTAGGAATTCTCTTAACAGACATTGGAGAACAAGGTGAAGTAAACCTGGATGGCTGAGGTGCTGTCCATGTTTCTCCTCTGTCAAATGAAAACATTTCATATTGATAACACAAATCTGTCCTGGACCAAGACCAAAGCACGCCATTCTCTAATTCAATTAATCCTGGCTCTTGAAGGCCTGAATTAGAATACTGATTGAAGGTCAGTTGGCTCTTCCCCAAGCCTTCTCTCCATGTTTGGCCATCATCATCGGAAATAAAGAAAATAACTTCCCCTCTGCTGTCCCAACGCACTCCTGGTTTTGAAGTAGAATATCCGTTTCTATGAAAGCTGGCAGGTGCTATTATTCTTCCATTTGAAAGCTTTACAACCCTGTCATTGTTTACCACATAATAACCTTCTGGTGGAATACATAATATTGCATCACCCCATGTTTGGCCTTCATCACTAGACCTTCTAAGAAGCAGGCGGGTATCATTTTCTTCTTTTCTTGCTAGATAAAATAGTCCTGCGTCACCGTTATCCATCCTCATAAGAGAAACACTCATAACATTCTTTGCATTATGTTCTTCTCTTGTAACTACTGTTTTACCTTCAGTCCATGTTTCACCATTGTCATAGGAAAAAATCGCTGACAAACCAGCAGAAGCATCATCATTGGGTTTATCCCCAGAAAATTTGCTATAGATAAACATGACAGCTCCATCTTTCAAAGTGATAAATGCACCTTCACTATTTCTGGGATTTCCTTCAACTGGTGGCAGATCAAGAACAACTTTACCGATATTCATTTTGCAATACCTCCTGTTTTCTAGTCATGTACTTACTAATACACCATTCTACATAAGTTTGTATACGCCTTGTTATCTTGTTACTTTCAACCTGCATCGTGCTTTATCACATTCCGACATGTCATAAAAATACTTATAACCAAGGCTTTCAAGGACTCGCCTATAGAGTACATCACAATGTTTGCAATAATTATGATATGGTTCAATATGGTCAATCTCCAGCAATCTGCCTTTAGATGGACAGTAGTGCATGATTATTTCAAACTCATCTTTTTCTTCATCAAGTGTCATTGTGAAATCAGCAGCTTCTTCATTCAAGGTATGTGACCAGTATAAATAACATCCTCGGATCCCATGTTCCTCAACCAAATCTCTCAATTGGTTGATACCATTTCGAGATATATGCTCCCAATATTCAAGAACTGCATCCTCGCCGCCTTTTTGTTCAATATATTTGAACAATTCACTGTAAGCAGGTATAAACTCAGTACAGGATATCATATTAAACCTCCTCTAAAAATTCTAGTTGTTGTCATTTCCTATAAAACCTTTCTGTAGATGCCCCTGTTTCTGAATCATATGCTATTAGTTCATATGAAAAAGGAGTATTCTCACAAATTGTCTCGTTTACTGTTTTGGTTAGCTCATGGTATAGCTCAGATGGGCTAATATTTGAATTTTGCATATGTGTTACTGCAGGGCACTTATCAACATTAATCATTAGTTCATCCTCTGTATAGAAAAACGAAATAGCCTCCGAGGCCTCCTCAGCTGCATAGATTTTCTCATAATGTTCCTTTACTGCTATAAGGCCTTTATCTATTATTGATCTTTTTAGTGGAGCATAATATGCCGAAGCAAACTGAACAAGATATTCACGAACCGATTCCTCACTGTACTTTTCATGAATGTATTCAATCCCTAAATTCATTATATTATGAAAATCTTTATGTAGATATTTATTATCGGAGGCTTTTCTTTCCATAACTTCCTTAGCCATAATAATCCTCCTGTATAGTAAAAATTATATCTCTCCAATTTCCTTCATTTTTGCAGCTATGTGCTCCTTAGCCTCATCTCCTGCTACGCCCATATAATCAGGACCGAAAGAACCTTCATAACCTAACAAGTTCATAGCTACAGTAAAAGACGGGAAAATGCCGTATGCAGCAAATACATCTCTTAATGATATGATGTTTTCAAGATATTTCATCCCTGATTCCATATTACCTTCTGCAAAATACTTATAACAATGCGCAGCGTTTTTCGATGTACAACTGAACATACCGTCAAGGTTTTTGGTAATGCCATAATTATAAGCCACATCAAATAAGTCCAGTGTACTAAATAATACTGAAAAGTCAGATCTTTTGCTAAAATCATTAATTATCTGTTTATTCAGGAGAAGGTCCCCAGACTTTATCCCTGCAAATCTCCTATCTTTTATGATTGATGATACGATATCTAAAGTGATTTTAATCTTTGTAACACCTGGTAGATCGTACAAGTACACTGGGTATCTGGAAGCATGTGCAACAGCTTTAAAGTATTCTACAATGTCCTTTGCAGGAGATACATTATAATATGGTGTAGTAACAACAATCCCATCTATATTCACTTTTCCAATCGAGTCCAACCTCTCCTTAACTCGCCAAACAGAATTATCCATTGCTCCAACAAACAACGGGCATCGTCCTTTTACAGTATTTGCTGCAATTTTTGCAATTTTTCCATATTGAGATTGTTTTATATATGGCTCAATGCCCATGCTACCCATAAGAAGTAGTCCAGATGCTCCAGCCTCGATTTGGTCCTCTATGTGCTTAACAAGACTTCTTTCTATCAGATTCCCATCATCATCTACCGGGGTTCCTAGTGCGGTATAAAAACCTTCTTTTAACATTCACACTTCCTCCTGCAATTTTATATTCCTTTGTTAATCTACCTTAACCTTTACAACAAGTTTTTTCATACTATTAGGAGCTTCACCTGTTATAGATGGCATATATGCATCTGTAATTACCCCTCTATTGAAAACAATTCAACAAGGAGGTTTGATAAAACGTTCCACAAATATATCAAGGTTAAGTTTATATTTACTGAATGCCTTTTGATTACTGATAATGGGTACCTCACTTTCATGCCTTGAATCATGTGATCTAATGCTCACAGGCTCTTCTAGCGTAGCTGCATCTCCGAATACAGTATCCATATCTATCTCCTTCTTATATATTTTCATATTATATTGTTCAAAATCTCGATTACCTGTTCTTCGCTTATATCAACAGGATTGTTGTCCATTCTACCTGCAGTAAAAGCCATTTTTGCAATAGGTTCAATATTCTCTGCCCCTATACCGAAAGATGACAGTCTTAGCTGCTGTATGCCTTCACATACATCATTTAGCCATAATTCAAGACCATTATCCGAATCACCGAAAACTTCTCTATTATCCTCCCTGACAGTTCTATAAATAAGTATATGCCCGAGCTTTTTATTATGCGCACAAGCTATAAGCAAAACACAGATGAATGATATAAATGATATTGCTTATATTCGACAACAGAGTTTGTTTTCCTCTTAAAAATTCATTTAAAAAAATCAATCTGAAGAAATTAGTTATTGTACTTTAGTAAATTGATTTATCTAACCAGCAATTTCTTATCCTTCTGTCTATTCAATCATCATCCATAATATACTCTCTCTGTTATACTTTGACAAGCTGACCTAGAGCTTCCAGCAGTATTTCACCCTAAAGAAAAAACTCAGTTTCAAAGCTGTTCCCAAGGTATTGCCGCAGGTGCACCATTGACAGGAGTGGTGTCGCATGGTACCCGCCTTTTCATATAGAGCTGACGGTAAAATTATGCTATACTTAAATTACTGGAACGTGAAAATAAAATACTTAGCTGATATCCATTTCTTGCAGAAACACTGTATAATAAACTTATGAACCAGTCGACTAACAGCCGTTGTAGGTAACGGCACCAAGCCACTGCGTCTGTTGATAGTATGGAGCTATCAATCAAAATTTATTGAAAGGAATGTGATGAACTCCATGTTTTCATTATACAAGGTAAAATTATGCTGCAACAAGAAATTATAAAACGAGAATTGCCCTCTTTACTGACAATGAATGATGGAAGACCCTGTACTGCAGAGTTATGGCATGAACGAAGAACAGAATTACTGGATATTTTACAAAAGTATATCTACGGTTACACTCCGTGGCCCCCGAAGAAAGTTATTGGTGAAGTCATTGAAGAAGGTGCATTCAATGCATTCGCAGGAAAAGTACATCAACAGCTCATCAAGGTCAGTTTTGACACGCAAAATGGTGAAATGTCATTTCCCTTACACCTATTCCTGCCTAAAAACACTCCACAGGCTCCTTTGTTTCTACATATTGCATTTCGCCCTGATATTCCAGATAGATATACTCCAGTAGAAGAAATTACGGATAATGGATTTGGACTTGCCTTATTTTGCTATAAAGATATAGTAAACGATAATCTTCATGGTGATTATTTAGATGGACTGGGCAAATTGTATTTTGGGGGTAGGAAAAGAGAACCTGAAGAGTGGGGAAAAATCGGTATGTGGGCATATGGTGCAAGCAGAGCTTTAGATTATCTTCTAACACGAAATGAGATAGACCACGATCATATCGCAGTGGTTGGGCATTCCAGGCTTGGCAAAACTGCACTTTGGACAGCGGCCCAAGATGAACGTTTCTTTATGGGAATTTCAAACAACTCCGGTATCGGTGGTGCTGCTATCGCAAAACATTCAACAGGAGAACGCATCGTAGACTTTATAAGAGCAGGCAGCTGGGATTGGTATTGTGAAAGGTTTAAAGAGTATGACGGTTATGAAGACATCAATATGCCATATGACCAACATTATCTATTAGCAGCTATTGCTCCCAGATGCATTTGCGCAGGCAGTGCTGAGCAAGACAAAGGAGCCGATCCAAAATCCGAATTTCTATCATGTGTAACTGCAAGTGAAGTGTATAATCTATTAGGCTATAGCGGCATTATCACAGCTGATGAATTTCCATCTGCTGGTACAAGCCTGCATGAAGGGCGGATTGGCTATCATATACGAACAGGACAGCATTATTTCAGCAGGTATGACTGGAACCAATATATTACATTTATGAGCAAGAAAATATCTGCTTCTTCAGTAGACTAATCTTTTCTTAATGTAAAGAAAAACATTGGTGAAGGTTCGTTTTCGAAAGCTATTCGAAACAAATTTGTAGACATTTCGTAAACTTTATGCTATAGTGATTTCATAAATACAAATTACATAATAAAGGCAGGTGTGTCATGTATAACGATATTAAGATCAAAGAACCTTTTTTTGAAATCGGTCCGAAAGCTTATTGCTATGGTGACGAAATGCTCAAGCTTGCAAAAGCAGCAGATGAAGCTTCAGCAAAATATGATGTACAAATCATTCTGACTCCTCAATATACCGATATTCCATTTATCGCAGGGGAAACCAAACACTTATTGGTTTTTGCCCAACACATGGATTCCTTGTCAATAGGCAGAGGCCAGGGCTCCGTTCTTCCGGAAGCAATCAAGTATGCTGGTGCTGACGGTATAATGTTAAACCATGCAGAAAAACGCGTTAGTTTAGCTGAGTTGAACGCTGCTATAAAACGAGCCAACGAGGTAGGTTTGGCAACTATGGTTTGTGCCGATACAATTGAAGAAGCAGTTGCAATCGCCAATCTAAACCCGAACATCATTGCTGCAGAACAGCCAGAGTTGATTGGTACAGGTCAGACCAGTGACACGGATTATTTTAAAAGAGCCATCGAAGCAGTACACTCTGTTAATCCTGAAATCAAAGTGCTTACAGCTGCGGGCATCAGCAATGGAGATGATGTCTATAATGTAATAAAGAAGGGTGCTTCAGCCACCGGTTCCAGCAGTGCGATCTTTAAGGCTGAAGATCCGGCACAGATGATTGAAGATATGATCAGCGCAGTTCGTAGAGCCTGGGATGAACGTCACAAGTAAAGTGAATAAAAACCGATTTATTACAAAAAAATTGGTAGAATGATGCATAAACGTATCGAAAAATATAAAATTTTCAGGAGGATTAAGCTATGGAATTTAAAGTAGTACAAAAAGAATTGGAGCTCCAGTCCAAGGGTTGGATTCCCACATTTCATGATATTTCCAAGGAGGTTCTTGAGATTGTAGCTGCTTCCGGTATCAAAAATGGTACCTGCACAATAGTATCACACCATACAACCTGCAGTGTTATGGTTCAGGAATGCTCCCACGATATTAATTCGTTTGACCTGGAATACCTGCAACAGGATCTGCTTGATATTATGCGTAAGATGATTCCAGATTACGCAGAAGAAGGTCAGTACAGGCATCCGGGGCCGATTCATTCTCAGTTCGGACGTTATGTAAATGAACCTGGTGACTACACCAGTATGAATACCGATGGTCACCTTCGCAGTGTTTTCTTCGGTCGCAGCGAGTCTTTGACCATTAAAGACGGTGTATTGGATGGCGGAGAATTTGCACATATTTATTTTATCGACTGGGATCACGTGCGTGCACGACGCAGACAAGCTAATATTACAATAATGGGAACTACAGATGATGTAGAAGATCGCAAATGGAACAAAGGCGAAGTAATTGATACAAAGCGTAAATATACAGATGAAGAAAAAGCTTACCTGCCTCATTTTGACTTGCAGCAGAAAAGATAATAAGTGACTTTTTTAAGGAGCAGTACCACTTGGTATCTGCTCCTTTATAACAGATTCCTATTGCTGATCTGCCTAAATCTATAGTCATAGTGCAACGATAAATCTATCGTTGCATTAATCGTTGCATTTTTGAATCGATAGCACATCAATCGTTTCTCAGAACCTTCAGTGTGATTGATAAGGCTCCGTTGCAGGTTGGTACAGGGGTTGTTCTATGCCGGTAGAACAGTTCAGCGCATTTGATAGAAACAATCTAATTGTACCAATTGGTATGATATAAGTAACCTTAAGAGTAAAAATCCATTTATACGGCTGACGGAGGTGTAATATGATCAATACCAATTTGAATAACATTCGGGAAGAAGGTTTCCGTATTATGGTGGACGGCCCAGGCACGACAGGGGCAGTAAATTTTCTTCGGTAATTCGAAGGAGGAACCGGTAACTACACCATAGAACGCGAGAAATTACTGGAAGACACCACCATTGATGATATTCTCACCCGAATAAAGGAACGCAATGAAAAAGGTGATAGTTATGGTTGCTAATAAAAGACATGTCTTTATATCTTTGATAGTGTTGATCATATTTACAGGTATACTATTCTGGCTTTTTGCCAACAGATATCTTCAAATCAACACCCCTTCAGAAAAGGATTTCCCCATACGTGGTGTTGATGTTTCTTCTTATCAAGGTAAGATTGAGTGGGATACGCTATCAGAGCAAAATATTTACTTTGCGTTTATAAAGGCAACTGAGGGCAGCAGTTTTGTAGATAAATATTATGAATCGAATCGGGAACAGGCTTTGAAAACAAGCCTGCGCATTGGTTTTTACCATTTTTTTAGTTACGACAGCGCAGGTGAAAGCCAAGCAAATCATTTTATCAAGACAGTAGAAGCATATGAAGGGATGCTGCCTCCGGTTGTGGATGTAGAATTCTATGGTGACTATTTTCACTCGCCCAAAGGAAAAGACGAAGTGCTGCCAGAACTTCAAAGCATGCTGGAAATTTTAGAAGCACACTACGGAGTCGAACCTATCATATATGCAACAGGCAAATCTTATAATCTATATCTCTCAGGCTGTCTTCCTGAATATGATATTTGGGTTCGAGATGTCTATTTTAAGCCAAATTTAAGTGACGGAAGAAAGTGGGTATTTTGGCAGTATAGCGATCGCAAGATGCTGCCTGGATACCAGGGAAAAGAGAAATACATTGATATGAATGTTTTCCATGGATCCAAGGATGATTTTTATATTTATAAGCTTCTTGAGCATTGAATTTTAAATGATGATACTGAGCATTGATCAAAAAAACACTGTTTCGATGTGGAAACAGCATTTAGCATTTTTTATGTTCTATTTCTTGATTCATTTGTTATGTAACTCTTACACCCCTGGGCGGTTATTCCGCAAATCTATTGATAGTGATCTATATGGATATTCACCCCAAATTATTCAAGTAATGCCCTTGCCAAAATTAAAGTCATCCAACTTCTTGTTCTAGTTGATTTCCATAACCTGTTCATTTTTCAACACATGCCCTTCATTTGTTTTCTTTACTGATAACAGCTAAAACCGTGCAAAATAGTGAGCATTCCTCCTTTTCTTTACACAATGTCATTTTTTACGTTTTTATTATGACGTTACAAACGAACAAAAGGTTGCAGTTTATCAAAAATATTTATGGCTATTCGATACTCATCCTGTGTTTTCCTGCTTTGTTAACTTCAAAATATGGTAAAAAAACACTGCCCAAAACCGGGAACAGTGTTCTTTTATGTTTCTATTCTATTAATCCAACTCGGATAATCGACTGCTTTAACAGTATGTCACATTCAAGCCTGACAATACCAGTCTGTCGTTATCTAACTCTTACACCCCGCGGCGATGGTTTCTGATTTGCTCGTTAGGTGTAAAATTGTTCTTGGAAACATGATCCTTAAGAGGCATGATCTTTTCATGGATAGCATCGATAATCCACTCAGCTTGCGGGAAGAAATAATCTTCAAGCTCATGGGCAGGAGTGATCCAGTTTTTAGCACCAATAACTACAGGCGGTGCATCCAGATAATCAAATGCCAGTTCACTGATGTTCTGAGCGATATCATTCAGATGAGATCCGCGTTGGCAAGCGTCACTGGCCAATACTATACGGCCTGTCTTCTTAACGGATTCCAACACCTTCTCATAATTAAATGGAACAAGAGTGCGGGCATCAATAACTTCAGCGGAAACTCCGTACTTCTCTTCCAGTGTCTTAGCTGCATCCAGTGCTCTATATAACGTTGCACCTACGGTCAGAATGGTTATGTCTTTGCCTTCCTTTTTAATGTCAGGCTCACCTATTTCTACTTCATAGTATCCTTCGGGAACACCGCCTTCATGGAACATTTCACCGTATCCATACAGTCTCTGACTCTCAAAGAAGACAACGGGATCGGTACCCATAAGTGCACTGTTCATTAAACCTTTTGCATCATAAGGGGTAGCTGGGAATACAACTTTCAAGCCGGGAATATGGGTACATAGTGAAGTCCAGTCCTGTGAATGCTGCGCACCATATTTTGAGCCTACTGAAACACGCAGAACGATAGGCATTTTCAGGATACCTGCACTCATAGCCTGCCATTTAGACAATTGATTGAATACCTCATCGCCGGCACGACCCAGGAAGTCACAATACATCAATTCCACAATTGCTCTGCCGCCGCACATTCCATAACCAACTGCTGAACCTACAATAGCGCCTTCTGATATAGGAGAGTTAAACAGTCTGTTATAAGGAAGGGCCTCGGTTAATCCGCGGTAAACAGCGAAAGCACCGCCCCAGTCTCTATTTTCTTCTCCATATGCAATAAGGGTTGGGTCGGTATAGAACTTATCGATTACAGCTTCGAATACTGCATCCCGGTAATTGTACATCCGATTTGCAGAAACCGGTTTACCATCCTGAGTTGCTGTTCTTACTTTCTTGCTGATCTGAATAACCCGGGGGTTTTCTTCTTTGGACATTAAAACTTCACATTCCCGGTCATCCATTTTCTCTATTCTTTCATTAGAGAACATAAGGTCGGCAATCTGATCTGGTTTGTTTACCATGTCCATTCTGGGTGAAACTTCATCGTCAATAGCTAATTTAAATGCTTTCAAAATCAACTCTGCTGAAGATTCTAAAATTTCATCGAATTTGTCGTCAGCAGCTACCTTGGCATCCACCAGTTTCATACGGTAAGCAGAAATAGCATCAACTGACATCCAAAGATCAACTTCTTCCTTGGTACGATAACTGGAGGCATCTGATGGAGAATGACCGCTGAATCTATAGGTAAGAGTATCCAATAATACAGGACCGTTTTTCTCTTCCAATATCTTTTTCTTTCTCTTCATTACATCGATAACTGCCAGAGGATTGTATCCATCTACTCTTTCAGCATGCATCTGTTCGGGGTTCACACCTGCACCAAGTCTGGCAAGAATTCCAAAGCCCATGGTTTCGCCGCTGGTCTGACCGCCCATACCGTACAGGTTATTGTAGAAGTTGAAAATCAATGGCAGGCCGCCCTTATAGGGGTCTTCCCAAAGCATCTTGAACTGGTCCATGGCAGCCAAACTGATGGCTTCCCAAACAGGACCGCAGCCTAAGGAAGCGTCTCCAATGTTGGCAATTACAATACCCTTTTTCTGATTAACTTTCTTATACAGGGCTGCACCAACAGAAATATCTGCAGAACCGCCAACGATAGCATTGTTGGGGTAAATTCCAAATGGTGTAAAGAAGGCGTGCATTGAGCCGCCAAGACCTTTGTAGAAACCGGTTTCACGTGCAAAGATTTCAGCCAGGGTTCCGTAAATCAAGAAGTCAATTGCCAACTCTTTTACATCGTTCTTATCCTTTTGTTTTCCTTCAACTATTCTTAGGATGGTACCGTCAAAATAGTCCTCCATTACTTCCATTAGCTCTTTGTCGCTTAATTTTTCAATAGCAGACAGGCCTTTGGCAAGGATCTCCCCATGACTTCTATGGGAACCAAATATAAAGTCGTCTTTGTCGAGAATATAAGCTTGACCAACAGCAGAAGCTTCCTGTCCTATGGAAAGATGGGCTGGACCAGGATGGTTGTATTTGATACCATTGTATTCACCTGTGGTCTTAATGGTATTGAGCATGGTTTCAAATTCACGAATAATGCTCATGTCTCGATAAATTCTTAGGAAATCCTCTGTGGAGAAATTGGGCTTCTCGTCCTCAATGGACTTGTTGTATTGGTTTACAGGAATGTCTTGAAATTTTATATATCCGCTTTTTCTTACTTTTGCGGGATCGATAAATTGAGATTTAGGCATTAATAAACTCCTCTCTATTAAAATTCAAATATGGTTTCTCTAATTACTTCACTAACGGTGGGATGAGGGAACACTAACTCCTTAACATCGTCCACACGCATTTCCATTTCAATCATAAGGCCGGCGCCATATATGATCTCTGATGAATAATTACCAATCATATGTACGCCGATAACGTTTTTATGTTTCTTGTCAACCAGGATCTTGCAGATCCCGTCTCCGCCTTCATTTTCTGCCATATACCTGCCGCTGTACATCATAGGCAGTTTTCTAACTTCAAACGCTATTCCCTTTTCAGCAGCAGTTTTTTCAGTTTCTCCTACTCCTGCAACTTCAGGATTTGTGTAAATAACAGAAGGAATGGCGTTGTATCGCATAGTATCCTTCTTGCCAAGTATGTTGTTTATGGCAACCTCGGATTCCCGATAAGCTGTATGAGCCAACATGGATACACCATTAACATCTCCTGCGGCATAAACCCCGGAAACGTTGGTTTGACATTTGTTATCTACCTTGACACGGCCTCTTACCAGCTCTACACCGATGTTTTCCAGC
>ENA-UOOM01000908-UOOM01000908.1-fermentation-metagenome-genome-assembly--contig:-NODE-908-length-31233-cov-10.999038_pt1 | contig 31233 bp, 28 predicted proteins | sample MGYA00245781_ERZ724031 | MGnify/ENA primary metagenome ERZ724031 (study PRJEB28704, sample SAMN03018317) | fermentation metagenome | biome: anthropogenic terrestrial biome; feature: soil; material... | reverse complement strand
TATCGTATTGTTCACGCATATAATTGATATCACTGTCACCGTTTTTCATAGCTTCGATAGCTGCGTACTGTGACACTGTCGGCGCACTCATAATTCCGTACTGATGCAGTTTAGTCATCTGTTTTATTATTTCTTTAGGTCCTACAGCATATCCCAAGCGCCAGCCCGTCATAGCAAAAGCTTTAGAAAAGCCATTGATTACAACAGTACGTTCCTTCATACCTTCAATTGAGCTTATAGAAACATGTCTGGTTTCGCCGTAAGTAAGCTCACTGTAAATTTCATCGGATAATACTATAAGATTATTTTCTTTGACAACTTCTGCAATTTCTTCCAAATCCTTTCTTCGCATAACTGCGCCTGTAGGATTATTTGGGAACGGAAGAATGAGGAGCTTTGATTTCGGTGTTATTTTCTCCCTTAACGCTTTTGCGGTCAATCGAAAGTTATCTTCTTGTTTGGTTTGTATAGTAACCGGTACGCCTTCTGCAATTTGCGTTAAAGGTTTATAACAAACAAAGCACGGCTCCGGTATAAGCACTTCATCCCCGGGATTTACAAGACAGCGTATACACAAATCAATTGCTTCACTACCGCCCACTGTAACAACAACATCCGTTTTAGATTCATATTCGATATGATAATGACGCTTCAGCCATTTGCAGATTTCTTCACGAAGTTCAATAAATCCTCTGTTTGGAGAGTACCAAGTTTTTCCGTCTTCGAGTGATTTTATGCCCTCTTGTCTGACATGCCAAGGCGTTGTAAAATCCGGTTCGCCTATAGACAGCGATATTACATTATCCATTTCGTTTGCTATATCGAAAAAGCGGCGGATTCCGGAAGGCTTTAACTGCTTCACCCCATCATTGAGCATAGTCCCGTAATCAATCACAGAGAACACTCCTTCTTTCATCCTTTTCGTCTTCACTATTGAGGATAACGCCTCCATCCTTATAGCGGGTTAAAATGAAATGAGTAGCAGTGGAAAGCACTGAGTCAAGAGTAGAAAGGCGGCGCATTACAAACATAGCTATTTCCTGCATACTTTTACCATGTACTTTTACCGCCAAATCGTATCCGCCTGACATAAGGTAAACACTTTCAACTTCTTCAAACTGCATAATTTTATTTGCAATTTCATCAAAACCGCGATCTCTTTTGGGAGATACACGCAGTTCTATTAATGCGCACGCTTTGTTTTGGTCTATTTTTTCCCAATTTATAAGTGCCTTGTAGCCCCTAAGTATGCCCTGTTTTTCATATTCGGCAATGGCATTTGAAACTTCATCTTCCGTTTTATTAAGCATGGCTGCGAGCTGTTCTGTGGAAAGTCGTGCATTTTCATCCAACAGTTTTAATAAACGATCCATTTTAATACTCCTCCGATAAATTTAATTTATAAAATTGGTAAAAGGTCCGGCTTATTATGGCTGTAAACTGCAAAATGGGTAAATCCTGCTTTAACAAGCATATGAAGCCCCTGTTCCACTCCACCGCCAACATCTGACCAACGATGTGCATCAGAGCCGAGCGTAATAAGTTTTCCGCCGAGTTCACGGTATCGTAAAAGGATTGGTAAATCAGGCATGGTTTTCCCAATTTTCTGTCTAAGACCGGAAGTGTTAACCTCCAGTGACTTGTTCTTTGTTATAAGTGCTTTAAGGACTTCATCAATTCTTCCTTTAAATTTTTCGTTATTAATCGGTATTTCGTGTTCCCCTACAATATAACGCCAAGGGTATGTAAGGTGTGCAAGTGAATCGAATTTTCCCCACTCTATCGTCTCAAGGACTTCATCGAAATAACAGTTTAAAACTTCATCTAAATCAACATTGTTATAATCCATATCGAAAAAATCAGGATAGTTTTTCACATTGTGGACAGATGCAAGCACAAAATCAAAATTACACGAATTAAGAACATCTTGTGCAGCATTTTTATCCTGCATTGGCTGCCCCAATTCTACCCCGGCAAAAATATTTACTCGGCTGCGAAAAACAGCATTTGCCTTACGGGCTTCAAAATAAGACTGGCGTACGCTTCTATCATAACCTTCAGATTTATAAACATTACACTCACAGTGGTCTGTTACCGTCAATGAATAAAACCCAAGTTTTGCGCCGCTTTCACACATCATCATAGTAGAATCTTTTGCATCTTTGGAACAATCAGAATGAATATGACTATCGGATATATACCTATATTTCATTAAATTCCTCCTGAAATATGAACTTAGTTTATTCTTTCATATCTTTTATATATAGTAACATAAAAAAATATACATTTATAGGTTAATCATTAATATTTCGAAATAAGTTAAACGATAAAATTTAAACAGTTTGACAAAACGCATAGCAGTTATAACTTGCATACCATTGACAATAACTTTAATCTCGTTCATAATTACAAATGTGTTTTTATAAAAGATAGGAGGAAATGATATGCGTGCTGTAATTACAGTATTAGGCAAAGATATGGTCGGTATCCTTGCACGAATTTCAACCATTTGTGCTGAAAATAATGTTAATGTGGTAGAAGTAACACAGTCGATAATGCAGGATTTATTTGCCATGATTATGATAGTTGATATTTCTAAGTCAACTATACCCTTCAGCGAACTTTCCGATAAACTTACGGCTGTAGGTACTGAAATGAACCTTACCGTTCATGTTATGCATGAGGATATTTTCAATTCCATGCATAGAATATAAATTCTTTACGTAAAGGTAGGTATTAATAAATGGTTAATTCGCATGATATACTTGAAACCATTAATATGATTGACAATGAAAACCTTGACGTGCGAACCATTACAATGGGTATTTCACTGCTTGACTGCATTGATTCAGATATTAATAAAGCATGTGATAAGGTTTATGATAAAATTTGCCGTTATGCAGAAAACTTAGTAAAAACCGGTGAAGATATTAGTAAAGAATACGGTATCCCGATTATTCATAAAAGAATTTCTGTCACTCCTATTGCAATGATTGCGGCTGCATGTCCGGGTAGCAATCCGGTACATTTTGCAAAAGCACTCGACCGTGCAGCAAAAACGGTCGGTGTTAACTTTATCGGCGGTTATTCTGCTCTTGTTCATAAAGGTTTTGCTCCCGGCGACTATGCATTAATAAAAAGTATTCCTGAAGCTCTAAGTCAAACAGAATTTGTTTGTTCTTCAGTTAATATTGGTTCTACTAAAGCAGGAATAAATATGGATGCAGTTGCTAAAATGGGAAAAGTAGTTAGAGATGTTGCAGAAGCGACAGCAGATCGTGACTGTATCGGCGCAGCAAAGCTGGTTACTTTTTGTAATGCTCCCGAGGACAACCCGTTTATGGCAGGTGCTTTTCATGGTGCCGGGGAGCCCGATTGCGTAATCAATGTCGGTGTATCCGGCCCGGGAGTTGTACGTGCAGCCTTAGCGAAAGCAGAAGACTGTGATATAACAGGTGTTGCGGATACAATAAAAAAGACCGCTTTTAAAATTACAAGAATGGGTCAACTTGTTGCACAAGAAGCTTCAAGAAGATTATATGTTCCTTTCGGAATTGTTGACCTTTCACTTGCACCTACTCCCGCTGTCGGGGATTCGGTTGCACATATTCTCGAAGAAATGGGACTTGAAAGCTGCGGAGCCCATGGAACTACAGCAGCTCTTGCTCTGCTAAACGATGCTGTTAAAAAAGGTGGAGTTATGGCATCGTCACATGTTGGAGGACTCTCCGGTGCATTCATACCGGTAACTGAAGACGCCGGTATGATTGACGCTGCAAGATGCGGCGCTTTAAGCATTACAAAACTTGAATCAATGACTGCCGTTTGCTCAGTCGGTCTTGATATGATTGCAATTCCGGGAGATACACCTGCAGAAATTATTTCAGCAATAATTGCAGATGAAGCTGCAATCGGAATGGTAAATTCCAAAACCACTGCTGTCAGAGTAATTCCTGCAATCGGCAAAAAGGCAGGAGACGAGCTCAATTTCGGTGGACTTTTGGGTGGTGGCCCCGTTATGGAAGTCAATCGATATTCCCCACTAAAGTTTATAAGCAGGGGCGGTCGAATTCCTGCGCCTATGCAAAGTTTAAAGAATTGATTAAACGAGCATACTGTATATAGCGGTATGCTCTTATTCTATTTTTATTTGGAAAAATTACTAAAAATAATTAAAGCTAATCTATTCCTTGCATAATATTGCACATTGTAAAATCATATTGGCAGAGCTATAATAAATTACCGAAATGAGATATTGATTTTTATTAATTAAAAATGCTATTAATTTCAAAGCAGGAGGTGCGGTTAAAATGCAGGACCTAATAAAACAAATTGTTGAAATGGATAAAAAAGCAAGAGCGATTACGGATGCGGCTCAGCTTGAAAAAGTGAGTTCCGAAAAAGAAATCATGGAAAAGCGCGAGCAAATTCGTAAAGACTATTTGGAACGGGCAAGAAAACGAATAGCTTTAAATGAACCTGTAGAACGTGAAGCCGCTGAAAAAGAATGGAAAGAAAAAGAGAAGAAATATGATGAACTTTCTAACCATCTTGATGAACTTTACCGAATAAAGGGCGATGAGTGGGTTAAAGCAATAGTATCAAAAGTTTTAGGAGAGTGATAATCATGCTTTCCAACCTGTCCTCAAATGCTATTTTATCAAAGGCACGCGCTTTATACGGTAAATGCCTTACAAAAAATAACTATAAAGATTTGCTGTCATGTCAAACAGTTAACGAGGTAGCAGCTTACTTAAAATCGCGCACAGTTTACGAAAAATTTCTTTCAGGCATAAATGAAAGTCAGGTTCACCGCGGACAACTTGAAGCTAAACTTAAGCAAAGGCTGTTTGAAGATTACGCTTTACTTTGCCGATACGAAATTTCCGTAGGCGAACATTTTTCGCAGTATCTAATTCTTAGAAGTGAAATAGAACAGATTTTGCACAGTATCCTTTTAATAAATGCAGGGTCACCCGAAGAATACATTTTTTCTTTACCTATGTACCTTGTAAAGCACAGTAATATAAATCTTACAGCATTAAGTCATGTAAAGAACTTTGATGAGCTGTTGAAAATTTTAGAGCATACAAGATATTATAAAGTTTTGGAACAGTTTAAGCCTATATCGGATGAGCCGATTAATTACACAGGCATTGAAAATGCTTTGTACACTTATCTTTATGGAACTGTATTTAAAGCAATACGCGAATATACTCGCGGTGGTACTTCAAAACAACTTCAAGAAATTTTTAACACTTATATTGATTTAATAAATTTTGCCCGTATTGTACGGTTAAAGTTATTTTATAATTCAAGTGCGGATTTTATCAGAAGTTGTCTTCTTCCTTTTGGTAACATGAGTAAGAGGACTTTATCTGAACTTATTGATTCTAACAGTGCTGATGAAATGAACAGCATATTTAAAAAGACTATAATTGGTAAACGATATTTAACTGAGCATTACGCATATCCTGACGAAATTTCAAATCATGCTAAATACAGAGTTTGTAAACATTTTATTCATTTTTCCACGCACCCATCAGTTGTTATGTTTTCTTACACATTTATAATGGAGACTGAGCTTAGAGATATCATTACAATTATAGAAGGAAAGCGTTATGGTCTTCCTTCTGAAGAAATTAAAAAATTACTCATAATTTATAATTTGAGTGAAGGGAGTGATTGATATTTGGCCGTACAGAAGATTAAAGTAATAAGTATTATTGGCAGAATGGATGACTTGGATGAGGTTACTGCTTTATGCGGAAAGTCACGCGTTTTTCACCCTGATGACGCTTTGTCCTTTTACTCTGACACATCGGATTTTTCTCCTTTAAACGAAGAAAACCCATATTCTGAACCTTTGCAGCAGCTTAAAGATGCATTGCCGTTTACTAACAAAAAACTTAAACTTTTATGCTCTAAAGACGTCGCTAAAATCAATATAAAAACAGATGAATTAAAATCTTACGTAGAATATATATCTAATTCTTTTAAACAGTTACATGAACAGCGTGCTGCAGCCCAGAAAAAAGTGGAAATATATAACAATGAAATTGAAAGAATAAGCCACTTTGTAGGTTTAGACTTAAATCTTGACGATATTCATCACTGTGGATATATCAAATTCCGCTTTGGATCTTTACCTAAAGAAAGTTTTGAAAAGCTGAAATCATATAATCAAAATCCATATGTTGTATTTTTCCCTTGTACGAGCGACCATCTCCATTATTGGGGTGTGTATTTTTCGCCTATTGAAATGGTAAGCGAAGTTGACCGAATATTTTCAAGTTTATATTTTGAAAGAACCCGTCTTTCTGATTTTACAGGGAGTCCTGAAAGCGGTGTAAAAGTATTAAGTAAAAAGCGCGACGAAGAAATCCAAAAAGTAAAACAGCTTGATGAACAATTTAATAATCTTTGGAAGCAAGAAAAGCCGATGTGCCAAAAAGTTTATTCTTGGCTTACCGAACAATCGGTTTATTTTGGTATTCGCAGTTACGCCGCAAAATATAATGATAATTTTATACTTACGGGTTGGATACCTGAAGATAAAGAAAAATATTTTAAACACGAACTTGATAAATTTGAATCAGTTGATTGTACATTTGAAGCAGCAGAAGGACAGCTTTTACATTCTCCCCCGGTTAAATTGGAAAATAAAAAGCCGTTTAAACCTTTTGAGTTTTTTGTAGATATGTACGGTCTGCCTTCCTATGATGAAGTTGACCCGACGCCGTTTGTAGCGATAACATATTTCCTGCTTTTCGGCATTATGTTCGGCGACCTTGGTCAGGGTCTTTGTGTTTCCATAATAGGATATTTAATGTGGAAAATGAAAAAAATGCCTCTTGGGAAGATATTAATGCCCTGCGGAATTTCGTCCTCAATTTTCGGAATTGTATTCGGCTCTGTGTTTGGATTTGAACATGCGCTTGACCCATTATATAAAGTTATGGGCTTTTCTGAAAAGCCGGTAGAAGTAATGAAACCCACTACTACAAATATGATTATTTATTCCGCTGTAGGGATTGGAATTGCACTTGTGATAATTGCAATATTAATAAATATTTATTCTTCAATCAAGAGGAAAAATTTTGAAAATGCATTCTTTGGCCCCAACGGAGTTGCCGGTTTGGTGTTCTATTCTGCTTTAGTCGTAGGTTTTGGTGGACAGTTAGCCTTCGGATGGCAAATTGTAAATTCAACATATGTTTTATGTTTTATAATCCTTCCTATTATTATAATGTTCTTCCGTGATATATTCGGGGGTTTAGTAGAACGCAGACCAAATTGGAAACCCGAAAAATGGGGAGACTATATAATGCAGAACTTCTTTGAAGTTTTTGAATTCTTATTAAGTTATGCAACTAATACAATGAGTTTTCTTCGTGTTGGAGCATTTGTACTTGTTCATGCCGGTATGATGCTTGTGGTTTTCACCCTTGCGGAAATGTCAGGCCCTGTCGGTTCTGTAATTGTTATTATAATAGGCAACATATTCGTAATGGCACTGGAGGGACTGCTTGTTGGAATTCAAGTATTAAGGCTTGAATTTTATGAAATGTTCAGTCGTTTCTTCGACGGCGGCGGACGTCCATTTAACCCGATTATTGTGCATAACGAACAGTAATGCTTGTTATGTATAACTTATGATTTTGTATATCAAAATTGGAGGAAATAATTATGAAATTACTTTTAATTTTACCTGTTGTTTTTTTAATCGTATCAATTGTTATGGCAATTCGTTCAGTTAAAAATGGTAAAAAGACACGCAGTGCAGTGGCAACACAACTTTTAACATTCCTTGCTGTATGCGTAGTAACTCTTGCATTTCCGGTTGTCGCTTCAGCCACTTCACAGGATAGTCCTGTACCGGAAAAAACAACAGCTTCTGAAACAGCCGAAACAGCGCAAGCTGACTCTTCAGCAAAAGGATTAGGTCTTATTGCTGCTGCACTGGTTACAGGACTTGCAGGTATCGGCGGCGGTATTGCTGTTGCCGCAGCTGCACCGGCAGCTATAGGTGCAACCAGTGAAGACCCGAAAGCATTTGGTAAAGCACTTATTTTTGTTGCTTTGGGCGAAGGTATTGCGCTTTACGGGCTGTTGATTTCAATACTAATCCTTAACAAGGTTTAATTCCTTAAACGGAGGTGCATATTTATGCGCTTTTATTTAATAAGCGACAATGTAGATACAAAAGTTGGCCTGCGTTTAGCTGGGATTCAAGGCGTTGTTGTCCATGAAAGAGAAGAAGTTAAAAATGCTTTAAATAAGGCAATGGCTATGGAGGATGTCGCCGTTATTTTAATAACGGAAACTCTCCTTGCCCTTTGTCCTGATATGATTTACGACTTAAAACTCAACCAAAAGCGACCGCTTATCGTAGAAATTCCTGATAGACACGGCAACGGCCGTACTAAGGATTCAATTACCCGTTATGTTCGTGAAGCAATCGGGGTAAAAATTTAGGCCGCTTGTTATTGGCGGATCGGGGGTTTAGATATGGCAGTTAACGACGAGAAATTAAACAAATTTTACATTGCTATAAATCATTATGCTGAAGAACAGCGTAAAAAAATTGAAAATGAAGTAACTGAATTTAAACGAAAAGAATTGGATGAAACCGAGTTTGAAGTGTTAAATGAAAGCTATCGCCTTATTCAAAAAGAAATGGCTGAAATGCGAAATAAAATTTCACACGAAATAGCACAGTGTGAAATGAGCAAAAGAAGGGAACTTCTTACTAAACGGAAAAAAATTACAGAAGAAGTTTTTGAGAAGGCTTATAAATTCCTTTATGAATTCACTTTAAAAGACGATTATTCTTCCCTTCTATCTAAATATTTAAAAGAACTTTCTAATGTATTTAATAAACCCGGTACAATTATATTTATAAAAAAAGACGATGAAAAATATAAAGAATTGATACAAAAGTTTTTTAATAACAATTGTACAATTAAAATCGACGCCGATATTCGAATTGGAGGCATTAAAGCCTGCAACTCTGATATTGGTATGGAAGCCGACGAAACGCTGGATTCCAAATTAGAAAACCAGCGTGAATGGTTTGAAAAAATCTCAGGGATGGTTGTGGTATAAACCTTTGCCCACCTTTGCCAATTGTAATATCGGAGATGAAGAATATGGACAATCATAATGTTATATACGGAATTAACGGTTCAGTTATTACTGTAAAAAATACACACAGCTTTTCGATGATGGAGATGGTGTATGTAGGAAATGAGCGTCTCGTCGGTGAAGTAATAGGAATAAACAATCATTTCACTACTATGCAGGTTTATGAAGAAACAACATCGCTTAAGCCGGGAGAACCTATTGAGGGTACCGGCCGTCCTATGAATGTTACATTGGGACCCGGAATAATTGACAATATTTTTGACGGAATTGAACGTCCGCTAAAAAGTATTGCTGAACAATCCGGTGCTTTTATTTCACGAGGAAGCAATGTTTCCGCTTTAGATGAAGAAAAGCTTTGGGATGTAACCGTTTCTGTAAAAGAAGGAGATATACTAAAAGGAGGGGATATCTATGCAGAGTGCCCTGAAACTACGATAATAAGGCACAAATGCATGGTTCCCCCTCTTCTTTCAGGTACCATTACTAAAGTAAATCAAAATGGGAAATACAAAGTTAACGATACAATAGTGGAGCTGAAAGATGATAATGGAGAAACACACAAACTTTCACTGTGTCAAAAATGGCCGATACGTGTACCCAGACCTGTAACCAAGCGCTTACAGACTACAGTACCTCTTATTACCGGTCAGCGTGTAATAGATACCCTGTTCCCTATTTCCAAAGGAGGCACAGCAGCTATCCCGGGAGGATTCGGTACAGGAAAAACAATGACTCAGCACCAGCTTGCAAAATGGTGTGATGCAGATATCATCATTTATGTCGGATGCGGCGAACGCGGAAATGAAATGAGCCAAGTACTTGAGGAGTTCTCTGAACTTGTCGACCCAAAGTCCGGCCGTCCGATGACTGACCGTACTGTTCTTATTGCAAATACAAGTAATATGCCTGTCGCCGCACGTGAAGCATCAATTTATACAGGAATAACCCTTGCGGAATACTACCGTGATATGGGGTACCATGTTGCTATAATGGCTGACTCAACTTCACGTTGGGCCGAAGCTCTGCGTGAAATTTCGGGACGCTTAGAGGAAATGCCTGCTGAGGAAGGATTTCCTGCATATCTGCCGAGCCGCTTGTCCGAATTTTACGAACGTGCGGGGATGGTTAAAAACTTAAACACAACAATCGGCTCAATTACAATTATAGGTGCTGTATCACCGCAGGGGTCGGATTTTTCCGAGCCTGTAACGCAAAATACTAAACGTTTTACAAGGTGTTTTTGGGCCTTGGATAAGTCCCTTGCGTATGCAAGACACTACCCAGCTATTAACTGGACTCAAAGTTACAGTGAATATTTTACCGACCTTGACCCCTGGTACATTGAAAATGTCGGCGAAGATTTTATAAGGTATCGTAAAAAAATTAATAAGATTTTACAGGAAGAAAATAAACTAATGGAAATTGTTAAATTAATAGGTGCAGATGTTCTTCCTGATGACCAAAAGCTTATTATAGAGATTGCAAGAATTATAAGAGTCGGATTTTTACAGCAAAATGCTTTCCATGCAGAAGATACTTTCGTCCCACTTGAAAAACAAAAACTCATGATGAAAGTTATTTTGCACCTCTATAAAAAATCCAAACAGCTTGTCAGTGCATCTGTACCGATTTCCGGTATTAATCAATCAGGCTTATTCGATAAATTAATAAAGATGAAATATGATATTCCAAACAATAAACTTGAAATGTTTGATGATTACATTAAGGAAATTGATGATAAAATAGCAAAGATTTTGGCTTCTTAAACATTTTATCTAATTATTTAATTTTACCTAAGAAGGTGGTTTCACCATGATTCTTGATTATATTGGTTTACAGGAAATTAACGGTTCACTTATTGTTTTGGACAACGTAGAAAATGCATCTTACGAAGAGGTTGTTAATATCCGCCTTGATAACGGCACTGTGCGTCAGGGAAGGATTGTACAGATAGACGGAAAGCGCGTTGTAATACAGGTGTTTCAGGGTACGCGCGATATTTCCCTGACAAATACACATACAAGATTACTGGGATATCCCATGGAAATGCCTCTTTCTCCCGAAATATTAGGCAGAATATTCGATGGAGCAGGCCGTCCAATTGACGGTTTGGGAGATATTTACCCTGTAAAAAAAGCAAATATTAACGGAACCCCTATGAACCCAGTATCCAGAAAATATCCTAAAAACTATATCAATACCGGTATTTCAACAATAGACACATTGATGACACTTATTAGGGGACAAAAACTCCCAATCTTTTCCGGATCCGGTATGAGACACAATGAGCTTGCCGTTCAAATTGCACGTCAAGCTAAAATAAGTGATGATAACGGTAATAACTTCGGAATTGTTTTTGCAGCTATGGGTGTAAAAAACGACGTTGCTGAATATTTTAAACGCTCATTCGATGAATCGGGCGTACTTCAAAAAGTTGTTATGTTTCTTAATCTTGCAAACGACCCAATTATTGAAAGAATTTTAACACCTCGCTGCGCTTTAACTGTTGCAGAATACCTTGCCTTTGAACTTGGAATGCACATTTTGGTTATTATGACAGATATGACTTCTTACGCGGAAGCTTTGCGTGAATTCAGCTCATCAAAAGGAGAAATTCCGGGAAGAAAAGGATATCCTGGCTACCTTTACTCTGATTTGGCGTCTCTTTATGAACGTGCAGGTATGATAAAAGGTACAAAAGGCTCAGTTACACAAATTCCTATTTTAACTATGCCTAATGATGACGTTACTCACCCTGTTCCGGACTTAACCGGTTATATTACGGAAGGTCAAATTGTTCTTGATCGTTCACTCGACAGTTCCGGCGTCTATCCACCTGTTTCAGTCCTCCCTTCTCTTTCGCGTTTAATGAAGGACGGTATTGGCAAGGGATATACTCGTGAAGACCATTCTGCCCTTTCAAATCAGCTTTTTTCCTCTTATGCAAAAGTTATGGATGTGCGTTCTCTTGCATCTGTAATTGGTGAAGAAGAACTGTCCCCTATTGATAAAAAGTATATTGAATTTGGAAAACGTTTTGAGGCACAGTTTGTGAACCAAGGGTTTAACGAAAACAGACCCATAGAGCAAAGTCTCAATTTAGGCTGGAAACTTCTGTCCACACTGCCGCGTGCGGAACTCGACCGAGTTGACGAAGAAATTCTTAATAAATACTATGATAAACTTAATAAAGAATAATAGTATATAAAAAATCGGCAATAGTTCAGTGGAAGGAGGTAAGCCAAATTGAATAACCAAGTTGTGCCAACAAAAGGTAATTTACTTGCAGTAAAAAAGTCACTTTCTCTTTCTCAAACAGGTTTTGAACTTCTTGATAGAAAAAGGAATATCTTAATTCGTGAAATGATGGCATTAATTGAAAGAGCCGCAAACATTCAGGACAAAATTGATAACACCTATGATGAAGCATATGCAGCTTTACAAAAGGCTAATATAACACTGGGAATATGCGATGAACTTTCATGTACTGTACCTTTAGACAACAGCCTTACTCTTACTTATAGAAGTGTCATGGGTGTTGAAATTCCGACAGTACGCTATGAACCTCATAATAATCCCATTCCGTTTGGTTTAAACTCAACTAATATTACTCTTGATGATGCATATAAAAAATTTTGTGAAGTTAAGCGATTGACTGCTGAACTTGCAGAAGTAGAAAACAGTGTATATCGGCTTGCGGTAGCAATTAAAAAAACTCAAAAAAGAGCAAATGCATTAAAGAACATTATGATACCTAAATTTGAAGAAACCGTTAAAAATATTTCGGATGCTTTGGAAGAAAAAGACAGAGAAGAATTCTCACGGCTTAAGGTCATAAAAAGTCAGAAAAGTAAAGGACAGGAAGCTTAAATCTTCCTGTCCTTTACTATTACACAATATTATAATCAAACATCTTCCGGATTTACAATTGTTTTGTCTTCGGTTGAAGCATAAGTAAGTTTTTCAACTATTTCTTTTGTATCGCGTGCAATAACCAATTCTTCGTTTGTAGGAATGACATACACAGCAACACGTGAATCATATGTTGAAATTTTTCCTTCGCTTCCGTGAATCATTTTATCGTTAAGAACCGGGTCAACTTTTACGCCAAAGCACTTTAATCCCTTGCATATAGAATAGCGGAGATGTGCTTGATTTTCACCAAGACCTGCAGTAAATACAATAGCATCAAGACCGTTCATAGCAGCTGTATAGGCACCTATATACTTTGTAATCTGATACGAAAGCATTTCATGAGCTAAAATTGCTCTTTGGTCACCCGCAATTTCTGCCTTTGTTACATCTCTGTCATCGCTGTAACCTGAAATACCATAAAGACCTGATTTTTTATTTAAAATTTCGTCCATTTGAGCGGGTGTAAGTCCCTCTTTTTCCATTATAAAAGTTACTACAGACGGGTCAAGTGAGCCGGAGCGTGTTCCCATCATAAAACCGTCAAGCGGAGTAAGGCCCATACTTGTATCAATTACCTTACCATCTTTGATAGCTGCAATTGACGAGCCGTTACCAATATGGCAGGTTACCATATTAATATCTTCAAGCGGCTGATGCATTAAGTGCGAACAGTGATTACTTACATAGCGGTGGGAAGTACCATGGAAGCCGTAACGGCGAATTTTATATTTCTCATAATATTCATAAGGAATGGCAAACATATAAGCCTTTTGAGGCATGGTTGAATGAAAAGACGTATCAAATACACCACATTGCGGAACATTTTCGCCAAAAACTTGGCGGCATGCAAGAATAGCATCGATTTCCGGTTTGTTGTGTAGTGGTGCAAGTGGAATTAAACTTCTGATTTTTTCTATTACTTCGTCGTTAATGTATAATGATTTATTAAATATTGCTCCACCCTGAACAACACGATGGCCAACAGCTGCAATTTCTGACAAGCTCTTTATTACCCCAACCTCTTTGTCGGTCAATGCTGAAGTGACCAGCTTAAACGCATCGATATGGTCAGCCATTTCTATCTGTAATTCTTTCTTTCGACCGTCAGATGCTTTGTGAGTAAAAGTTCCGCCTTTAATACCAATTCTCTCACAATTGCCTTTAGCCAGCATTTCTTCTGTGTCCATATCAATAAGCTGATATTTTAATGAAGAACTGCCTGCATTTATAACCAATATTTTCATCTTGTTTCCTCCTATTAACTTTGAATAAAATACATAAATACCATTGAATTAATTTATGCAATACAGTATATTATAATAATACATTATTTAAATTATTTCAAGGAAGTCCAAGGAGAATAATTATAAAATGTTTTTAGCAGGAATAATATCTGAATATAATCCGTTTCATTACGGACATGCCGCTTTAATAAAGAAAGTGCGGCAAAACGGCGCTACTCATATTGTTGCCGTTATGAGCGGCAATTTTGTTCAGCGCGGAGAACCCGCAGTGCTTTCCAAATGGACAAGGACACGCCAAGCACTTGAAAACGGAGTTGACCTTGTAGTAGAACTGCCGCTGCCATGGGCTCTTTCCGGGGCGGAAAAATTCGCCCTCGGAGGAGTTTCCTTGCTTGACGCTATGGGAGCTGATATTATAAGCTTCGGAAGTGAAACAGGAGATATCAAAAGTTTAAAAAAAGCCGCAGACATACTACAATCGCGCAGTTTCAGCGAAGCCATAAAAAAAGAATTAAAAAATGGTAATACTTTTGCAAAGGCAAGACAAAATGCTGTTTTGTCACTTTTTGACAGCAAAACAGCAGAACTTTTATCCAGTCCAAATAATATACTGGGAATTGAGTATATTAAATCTATAGATAAATTAAAATCTAAAATTGAGCCATTTACAACTAAGAGAGTCGGTGCGGCACATGACACCGCAAACTACGAAGGAAAATATGCAGCGGCATCTCAAATACGTTCGCTTATGCTTACAGGTAAAGAGTATTCGAATTTTATGCCAAACAGTGCTTATTCCACTGCTCAAAAAGAAATTAATGAGGGAGCTGCCCCGGCATGCATAAAATTTGCTGAAAGAGCAATTCTCGCGAAATTAAGATGTATGAGCCGTTCTGATTTTGAAATGCTGCCGGATATCAGTGAAGGACTTGAAAATCGAATATACTCTGCTGTACGCAAAGCAGAAAGTTTAGAAGGACTTTATTTCTTGATTAAGTCAAAACGTTATACACTTGCAAGAATACGCAGAATAGTTCTTTCGGCTTTCCTTGGGATTAAATCATCCCATACAATTGGGTTACCACCATATATTCACGTTTTGGGATTTAATGAACGTGGAACTGAAATTTTACATTCAATAAAGCCAAAAGTAAAAATTCCAATTATAACAAATTCATCAGATATATTTTCTCTTGACAAAATCGGCAAAAATATGGTTGAATTAGAAAGCAGAGCAACTGATTTGTTTACACTTTGCACACCGAAAATCTCTCCATGTGGACTATATATGACAAAAGGTATTATATTTTTGCCTTCTCGCTGAAAGGATGTGTCTTTTTTGTCTGTTGAAATAAAAGAGACAAATTTTGAAAATTACGGAAAATGTGTAAAATTATCAAACGGACTTATTGACGTATTAGTTACAATAGACTTCGGGCCTCGTATTATTTACTTTGGATTTACCGGTCAAAAAAATATTCTGTACAATGATATAGAAAGAAAATATGTAACAAGTAATTCAAGCATAACCGAACGTTACGGTAACAATTCGGCCTTTTTTCATTACGGAGGCCATCGTTTATGTCTTAGTCCAAAAAAGATGCCTGACACTTTTTATCCTGATAATGAACCTGTAACATACAGCATTTTACCCGAAGGTGTAAGTTTTACACCTCCACGTCAAAAAAAGAATGATATTCAGCTTAGCATTGAAGTAATTATGAGTGAAGGCACAGAAGACATTATGGTTGTTCACAGCGCGAAAAACTATTCAAAAGAGCGTCAGACCTTAGCACTTTCTGCAATTACTATGTTCAATAGAGGCGGACTCGAAGTTATTCCGTTAAACACGCAAAATGATAATCCCCTTATTCCTAACCGAACAATTGCCCTATGGCCTGATACGACTGTTAGTGACCAAAAAATTTTTATTGGCAATAAATTTGTTACGATAAATTGTAATGAAAATTTAGAGAATAATATTAAATTAGGTATAAATAACACGTGCGGCTGGGTTTCTTATTCCAATGAAGATTATACTCTTGTAAAAAGGTATGTTCATAATGCACAAGCAGCTTACCCTGATTTTGGGTGTTCCTGCGAAACTTTTGTCTGCAATGATTATGTTGAACTTGAAACTCTCAGTCCGCTTTATAATTTAGAGCCGGGCGATGCAATAAGGCATGTAGAAAATATATTTATAAGTAAATCTGTTCCGGATGCAAACCCTAATGATGAAGAAAAAATTGATAAGTTTTTCAATGAGACTTAAGATACTATAATAAATTGGCTCTATGTCAAATGTTGTGGCTCTCACCCACTGCCCCTCCCGCATAATGAGTTTAGCAAAAAACAAGCCGCTATTTTTATGTGGAATGGGTTGGGAGTAGGTATTAAATATTAATTTATCAGAGCAATTGTTAAAGAACCAATAAATTTTAACTAAAAACAGTTAAATAAAAGGCGGGGGGTGTTTATAACATCCTCCGCTAAATTATTTTGATAAGTATTAATTTAGATAGTGCCGAAAATCCTGTCGCCTGCGTCACCGAGACCCGGAACAATATATCCAAATTCATTTAAATGGTCATCAACTGCTGCGCAATACACCTCAACATCAGGATGTGCTTTAGTCAAAGCATCAATACCTTCCGGAGCTGCTATAATGCACATAAATCTTATACTTTTGGGATTACTGCGTTTAATAATAGTAATAGCATCTATTGCTGAACCACCGGTAGCAAGCATTGGGTCAAGAATAATTACATCACGTTCGTTTGTATCGAGCGGCAGCTTACTGTAATATTCAACCGGCTGAAGTGTTTCGTGGTCGCGATAAAGTCCTATATGTCCGACTTTAGCAGCGGGAACCATTCTAAGTACACCGTCTACCATGCCAAGTCCTGCTCTTAAAATTGGAACAAATGCAAGCTTTCTACCTGCAATTACTTTTGTTTTTGCTTTCGATATAGGGGTTTCTATAGTTGTTTCTTCCAACGGAAGGTCGCGTGTAGCTTCATAGCACATAAGCATTGCAATTTCACCGACAAGTTCACGAAATTCTTTTGAACCTGTATTTTTATCGCGTAAAAATGTTAATTTATGCTGTATAAGCGGGTGATCCATTATTAATACTTTATTGTCCATATTGACATCCTCCAAATTTATTAATTTCTTGTTTATTAATTAAAGTTCACCGCACTCTATTGCAGTAATTTCGTCTAAACGACGCTGATGACGTCCACCGTCGAACTTAGTTTCAATAAATATTTTTGCAAACTCTACAGCCTGCTTTTCGTCTATTACTCTTCCGCCGAGGCAAAGTATATTTGCATTATTATGGCGGCGAGTCATTTCAGTACAAAATGCATTTGTACAAACTGATGCTCTTATACCTTTTATTTTATTAGCCGCAATGCTCATTCCTATTCCTGTTCCACAGCATAAAATTCCACACTTTGTTTCACCGTCTTCAATACTGTGTGCAACTTTTGCCGCGATGGGAGCATAATCAATCGACTCTTCGTTAAATGTTCCGAAGTCTTTATAAGATATTTTTTGTGAATCTAAGTATTTCTTTATTGCTTCTTTTAATAAAAATCCACCGTGGTCTGCTCCTAAAGCTATCATCTGTTTTCTCCTTTTAATCGTTTTTTTAACTCACGTTCAGCTTGAGGCGGACGCAGATATGTCGGCATAAGCTCCGCCGCGGTAACCGCCAAGCCCTGTTCGTAAAGTTTAAACGCCGTTTTTGCCACACCGCATGCTCGCTGATAAATCAGCGGTTCCGGTGGTAAAATAGCATTAATAGTTTTAAACCGTTCATTATTATAGCACAATTTTGCTCCGTCTCCAACAAGAAACAAAGGTTTTTCATAATTTTGACATTCTTCGCCAAGTTCATCAATTGATAATGCTCGATCTTTTGTAATTCTTTCAAGAACACCGTCATGCGATTTAAAAACAGCGTTGTAAACCTGGTTACACCTTGCGTCCATCACAGAACAGATTGTACAGTCAAAATGGTTCATATTATGTGCCATTGCTTCAAGCGTAGAAACACCTATGCATGGTTTATTCTGTGCCATTGCCAGTCCTTTAATACTTGCTACGCCTATCCGAATACCTGTAAATGAACCCGGTCCTGAAGAAACCGCAAATAAATCAACACTTTCCAAATCGGTTCGTGTACATTTAAATACTTCGTCAATCATAGGCATCAATGTTTGACTATGTGTAAGACGTGTATTTATATAAAATTCTCCAATGACCTTTTCATCATCCATTAGAGCCGCAGAAGCTGCCGTTGCCGATGAATCGATTGCTAAAATTCTCATATTTTCATCCCTTCAATGCGAAAAATACGCTCGTTTTCCTGCGCTCCCTGCTTTATTTCTATACGTGTGGCGTCTTCGGGAATAGCGGCTTCGATATTTTCGCTCCATTCTATTACTATAACACCGCCGCTGTCCAAATAATCAAAAAATCCTGTTGAATACAAATCGTCCCATCCGCTGACGCGAAACATATCAAAATGGTAAACATCCAATCTGCCATGGTATTCGTGGACAAGCGCAAAAGTCGGGCTGGAAACCCCGTCAAGGATTCCAAGCCCGCAGGCAAGTCCGCGTGTAAAAGCGGTTTTTCCCATTCCCATGGGTCCGAAAAGCGCAATTACCTCACCGCCGTTAAGTTTTTCAGCTATTTTTTCACCTAAAGCCTGAGTTTCTTCAGACGAAGAAGTAATAATTTCCTGCATAACAGTCCCCTTACATTAATTTAAAATAAACCGGTAATCATACCGTCTTGAGTTACATCTATCTTTTCGGCAGCCGGTACTTTTGGAAGTCCGGGCATTGTCATAATATCGCCGGCATATGCAACAACAAATCCCGCACCGTTTGAAAGACTTAAATCACGTATTGTAATTTTAAATCCTTTAGGTCTTCCCAAAAGTTTAGCATCATCAGAAAGTGAATATTGTGTTTTTGCAATACATACAGGCAATTTGTTGCCGCCGAGTTTTTCGATTTCAATTAATGCTTTCTCTGCCTGTTTTGTATAATTTACTCCATCTGCCCCATATATCTCTTTGGAGATATATTCGATTTTTTCTTTTATGGAAGCATCAGAAGGATAAAGAGTATGGAAATCTGACGGTTTGTCAGCTGCATGGCATACTTTTTGAGCTAAATCAATACCGCCTTCCCCTCCTTTTGAATATACTTCGGAGAGTGCAAAGTCAGCACCGTTTTCATAACAATAATTTTCTATAAATTTAAGTTCGTTTTCAGAATCGTTTGGAAAACGATTAATTGCAACAACAACAGGAACACCAAACTTTTTCATGTTAGAGATATGTGCGCCTAAATTAACTATACCGTTTTTAAGTGCTGCTAAATTTTCATCTGCCGTTTTATCTTTTGGTACGCCGCCGTTGTATTTTAATGCACGTGCAGTTGCAACAATAACAGCAGCGTTTGGATTAAGACCTGCAAAGCGGCACTTAATGTCGAAAAACTTCTCTGCACCAAGGTCTGAACCAAATCCTGCTTCCGTGATGCAGTAATCCGCAAGCTTTAGTCCCAGCTGTGTAGCTCGTACAGAGTTACAGCCATGAGCTATATTGGCAAACGGACCACCGTGAATTATAACAGGTGTCCCCTCAAGTGTTTGGACTAAATTCGGCTTTATAGCGTCTTTTAAGAGAGCCGCCATTGCTCCCTCTGCTTTTAAGTCACTCGCATATACAGGAGCTCCCGTATATGTATAAGCTACCAAAATCTTTCCTAATCTTTTCTTTAAGTCTGAAATATTTTCTGCCAAACAGAAAATAGCCATAATTTCAGTTGCAACAGAAATACAAAACTTATCTTCTCGGGGCATACCGTTAATTTTACCGCCCAAACCTACAACAACATTCCTCAGTGCGCGGTCATTCATGTCAATACAGCGTTTAATCAATATTCTTCTTTGGTCAATATTCAAGTTGTTTCCTTGATGAATATGGTTGTCAAGCATAGCGCAAAGAAGATTATTAGCCGATGTTATGGCATGAAAATCGCCGGTGAAGTGCAGGTTAATGTCTTCCATTGGAACTACCTGCGCATATCCTCCTCCGGCTGCGCCGCCCTTTATTCCAAATACAGGTCCCAAGCTCGGCTCGCGAAGGGCAATAATCGCGTTTTTGCCGATATGTTTCATGGCTTCTCCAAGGCCTGCCGTAGTTGTTGTTTTTCCTTCACCTGCAGGTGTCGGATTTATAGCAGTAACCAAAATCAGTTTCCCGTCTTTTTTATCGGAAAGTCGGTTGTGTAGAGAGTCATTTAGCTTAGCTTTGAATCGGCCGTAAGGCTCAAATTCTTCCTCGTGAATACCAAGATTTTCCGCTATTTTGGCAATTGGCACGAGTTTTGCCCTTTGTGCTATTTCAATATCCGTTAGCATTAGTACATTCTCCTTATACTAAAATATGAAAAAATTATATCATATTTTCTCATAAAATAGAACCGAACACGGATATTATTTAAATATTATGCGATATTTTGCAATAATTTGCAGATTTAATAGTTTAATAAAATAAATGTAGTATAATTTAATAATCAATAATTTTAATTTTGTAATTACTTGAAGTTTAAGAATTTACATAATATAATAAGTAAATTGAGGTGAAGTTATGCACGTACTAAATTCAATTGCTGATTTCGTAAAAAGGACGGACAAACTGTTATGGACTATTATGCTCCTTATTTCAACCTATAGCCTTTTGCTTTTAAAGACTATCCCTATTGATAAAGGACGATCCTATTTTATTGTACAGCTTGTAGCCATTATTTTGGGTTATATAGGTGCTATTTTATTCAGTTTAGTAGATTATAGGGAAATTACCACATACTGGTATATAATTGCGGGATTTTGTTTGTTCTTGATTATATATACACAAATTTTTGGAATGGCTGTCACCAACACCGGTGGCATAAATGCTAAAGCATGGATTAGTCTTCCCGGCGGAATTACATTTCAACCGAGCGAATTGGTAAAAATCGGATTTATACTAACATTTTCGAAACATCTGTCTGAGCTTAAAAAGCGTAATTTATTAACATCTTTTTCGCAAATAATTTTGCTTGCCCTGCACGCAATGATTCCCATTGTTTTGGTTCACTTTCAAGGTGACGACGGAACAGCGGTAATTTTCTTCTGTATGTTCATCAGCATGGCATTCGGAGCAGGGGTTCAGCTTCGGTACTTTGGAGCTTTATTTGCAGCTCTTGCGGTTGCTTTTCCTATTGCATGGAAATATATACTTGAAGATTATCAAAAAGACAGGTTCACAATATTTCGGCATCCCGAAACTGACCGTTTGGGCAAAGGACTTCAGCAAATTCAGGGCAGACTTTCCATCGGAAGCGGAGAACTTTATGGGCGGGGACTTTTTAAGTCACCCCGTGTAAACAGAGCCCTTGTTCCCGTTCAGCAAAGTGACTTTATCTTTTCGGTTGCCGGCGAACAGCTTGGATTCATTGGTTGCACGCTTATCATTTTACTTTTGGTCTTATTGTTATTTAGAACACTTTATATTGCACGAAATTCAACTGACAGCCTTGGAAGTACAATTTGTTTTGGATTTTTCGGTATGATTGCTGCTCAAGCAATATTTAACCTTGGTATGTGTTTGAATCTCTTACCGGTAATGGGTGTAACACTTCCGTTTTTCAGTGCAGGCGGTTCTTCTGCAGCGTGTCTATACCTCGGTTTCGGTCTTGTACTAAACGTTCAAATGCATAAAATGAACATGGATAAAGTAAAAATCAGGATATAAAAATAAACTTTCAGCCCGCGATTTGATTCGCGGGCTGTTTTTGATTCTATTTCAAATATTGGATTTTAATTATTTAAATAACTTATTTTGTAATTTCCTGTTCTTTGAACGCTTTTTTTCAGTCAATTCGGAATTAATACTTATTGTTCCATCATTATCATTGATATCGAGAACATCACCCTCATGTACATTTTTGGGAAGTTCGGAAATATTAATTGCAAAAAGTTTCTGTTCCTTATCCTCGCAAATAGCGTAAGTGGCTTCAAATCTGTCAATAGTAAGTGTTTTCATAACTTAACCCCTTTCAGCAAAATCTTATATTTTCAGCGTCGGGTTTTAACCGATATTTTTTCCCCATCGCTCATAAAAATTAAAGTTCCGTTAACATCTGTACGATATGTTTTTATATTTTTAGATATTAGCCTTTTTAGTATATCTTTTTTAGGTAAATTGTTTGTATCGTCTGCAACCGAAATGGCTGCATATTTAGGATTTACAGCATTTAAGAATGGCGCTGACGTAGAAGTATTGCTTCCGTGATGTCCTATTTTTATCAAATCCGAAGAAATATCCGCTTTGCTTTTTATTATATCCATTTCTTCTTCCTTTTCAGCATCACCCATTAATAAAAAACTTGTATCACCGTATGTTAGTTTCATAACAACAGAATTGTTATTTGAGTTATTACTCTGCTTTATCGGAGCAACAACATCGATTTTAGTATTGCCTAAGTTGAATGATTTTCCGAAACGGAGAGTTTCTTCCGGTACATTTTTTTCTTTCAATGCCTTTTGTACCTCAATATATTCATCACTTTTGTAAGATGAATTCACCAAAAAATCAGAGCGATAGTATTTTTTCACTTCTAAATTTTTAATAATATAAGCCAGTCCACCTATATGGTCATTATCAGGGTGGGTATTTACAACACAGTCAAGGTGGTTAACTCCTTTTCTGTATAAGTATTCATATATTTTTTCTCCGCAGTCGGATGTCCCCCCATCCACAAGCATATATTTTCCGTTGGATTCAATAAAAATGCTGTCTGCTTTTCCCACTTCAAGTACATGTATCGCAAACGGGCTTTTATCTGTCACCGCAGAAAAGTCGTTTAAACCAAAAAATGAAAATGCATTATGCCATACATCAAACTTACCAAACGGCAAAAACGATATAACAATCCCGACAGCTAAAAACAGGAGAAAAATAATTTTCAGCGACGTTTTTTTGTTCTTTTTCGTCTCCATTGATTTTGCTTCTCTTTCTCCTTAACTTGGTCGTGTATCATAGCGGCATTGGGACGGACAAGACAATTTTCGGAATTGCCGATTAAATCTTCGCGTCCTGATTTTTTTAGTGCTTCTATTACCAAATTCTTATTTTTAGGATTAAAATACTGCAAAAGTGCCCTCTGCATAGCTTTTTCCTTATCTGATTTAGTAACATAAACTTTTTCTAATGTATATGGATTAAGCCCGGTATAGAACATACATGTAGAAATTGTACCAGGTGTTGGATAAAAATCCTGCACCTGTTCAGGGCGCAAATGTTCCCTCTTTAAAAATAGTGCAAGTTCAATTGCATCGTTAAGTGTACTGCCCGGGTGTGAAGACATTAAATAAGGGACAAGATATTGTTCTTTCCCCGCTTGTTTTGACAATTTAAAGTATTTCTTTTCAAACTTTAAGAAAGATTCAATATGAGGTTTCCCCATACAGTCAAGAACCTGCGGGGTACAATGCTCCGGAGCAACCTTGAGTTGACCGCTGACATGGTGTTTTACAAGCTCTTTAAAAAACGTATCATCCTTATCCTCTATTAAATAATCAAAACGTATTCCTGAACGGATAAATACTTTTTTAATTTTAGGTAGGTTTCTGAGTTTTCTTAATATATCCAAATATTCGCTGTGGTCTACTTTAAGCATTGGACATGGCTTTGGCGCAAGACATTTTCTGCCGCCTGCACAAAGTCCCTTTTTTAATTGTTTTTCACAGGAAGGGTTCCTAAAATTAGCCGTCGGCCCGCCTACATCGTGTATATAGCCCTTGAAATGTGGATTCTCAGTAAACTTTTTTGCTTCACGAAGAATTGATTCCTCGCTTCTCGTAGTAACCATTCTGCCTTGGTGAAAAGCTATAGAGCAAAAGTTGCAAGCGCCAAAACAACCGCGGTTATGCGTAATTGAAAACTCAACTTCCTGTATAGCAGGAACTCCACCCATTTTTTCATAGCATGGATGATAAGTACGCATATACGGAAGTTCATAAACCGCATCCAATTCCTTTTGATTTAACGGCACCATAGGCGGATTTTGAATTAACATCATTTTTCCGTGGCGCTGAATAACCTTTCTTCCTCGAACAGCATCCTGTTCATCCTGCTGTTTTCGACACGATACCGCATATTCTTTTTTATTCTCGCAAACCTGTTCAAAACTTGGGCAATCAACCGCAGGGCCGGGAATATAATCTTTTGTGAGAACAGTATAACAAGTTCCTCTAATATCTGTCAAAGCACTAATTGGTTCTCCCGAAAACAAACGCCGGGCAATTTCCAAAGTCTGCTTTTCGCCCATACCATATGAAAGCAAATCCGCACCGGAATCTAAAAGAATAGACGGGCGGATTTTATCCTCCCAGTAATCATAGTGAGCAAAACGGCGGAGTGATGCTTCAAGTCCACCGATAATTACAGGAGTATCCGGATAAATTTCTTTTATTTTTTTAGTATATACAATAACCGCTCTGTCAGGTCTCAGTCCAATTTTGTTGCCCGGGGAATAAGCATCCTGCTTACGCCGGCGCCGCGCAACGGTATAGTGTGCAACCATTGAATCAATATTTCCCGAACCTACAAAAAAGCCGTATTTAGGCTTTCCGAATCTTGTAAAATCCTTGTCGCTTTTCCAATCAGGCTGTGCCAAAACCGCTACTCGGTAACCAAAATTATCGAGAACACGTGAAATTATAGCCGTTCCAAAACTGGGATGGTCAACATATGCATCGCCGGTAACTACAACAAAATCAGGTGTGTCCCAGCCAAGTTGATTTATTTCTTCTTTAGTAATAGGTAAAAATGGCATTTATTTTATTCTTCACTTTCTTTTTTATCAGACTGCTGCATAGTCATTTCAAGCCATTGCTGATATGTAATAAGGAGTTTTCTGGGTTTAGAGCCTTCCCTCGGACCGACAATTCCCATTTGCTCCATTTCGTCAATCAGCCTTCCTGCTCTTGCGTATCCTAAACGGAGTTTTCTCTGTAAAAATGAAGTAGATGCTTGTCCGGCTTCTACGGCACATTTTATTGCTTCGTCAAGCATTGGGTCTTTATCATCATTAGGTGTGCTTTCTTTAGTATTTTTTTCGGCTACTGCATTCTTTTCAATTTCATCAGCAATATTTTGGTCATACCCTGTATCCTGTGATTTTTTAACATAACTGACAATTGATTCAATTTCGCTGTCACTTACAAAACAACCCTGAATACGGATAGGTTTTTGCGAACCGACCGGCGAAAACAACATATCACCGCGTCCCAAAAGTTTTTCAGCTCCACCGATATCGAGTATCGTTCTTGAATCCACCTGTGATGAAACCGCAAAAGCAATACGGCTTGGAATATTTGCTTTAATGATACCCGTAATAACATCAACAGAAGGTCTTTGTGTGGCAATTAAAAGGTGCATTCCTGCGGCACGAGCCATTTGAGCAAGACGGCAGATAGAGTCTTCCACTTCATTTGGAGCCGCCATCATTAAGTCAGCAAGTTCGTCTATAATTATTACAATTTTAGGCAAATGCGGCATTGGCTGTCCATTTTCGTCCTTAAATCCGTTAGCCTCCGCAAGTTTATTATAACCGCTTAAATCACGAACATTGTTTTCGGCAAAAGTTTTATACCTATTTAGCATTTCTGTAACTGCCCAGTTTAAAGCGCCTGCCGCTTTACGCGGGTCTGTAACAACCGGCACCAAAAGCTGCGGTATCCCGTTATATATACCCAATTCAACAACTTTAGGGTCAATCATTAAAAACCGAACATCGTCCGGAGTTGATTTGTACAATAGACTTATTATAAACGAGTTAATACATACGGATTTACCTGAACCTGTTGCACCTGCAATTAAAAGGTGAGGCATTTTACTTAAATCAGCTATTGCAACTTCGCCTGAAATATTACGCCCAAGTATAACCGTTAAACTGCTTTTTGCAGCTCCGAAATTGTTTGATTCTATAAGTTCTCTCATTCTGACAATGCTTACTTTTTTATTTGGGACTTCAATTCCAACAGCTGCTTTTCCGGGTATAGGCGCTTCTATTCTTACTCCGGACGCAGCAAGGTTCATAGCAATGTCATCGGATAGATTTGTAATTTTACTTATTTTTACCCCTGCGCCCGGCTGAAGTTCGTAGCGAGTTACTGCCGGACCTCGGCTGATATTTACAATTTTAGCTTTTACTCCAAAACTGTTTAAAGTTTGAATAAGCATTTGCCCATTTAGTTTAAGTTCCTGAGAAACATCACCCTCATCAAGCTGTTTTGTTGTCTCAAGCATTGTAATCGGTGGATAATGGTAACTTCCGTCCTGCGGCGGTTCGTCCGAAAACATAGTTGTTTGACTGTTTGTTTCGAATTTATTTTCTTCTTTCTGTTTTTTGGGTTCTTTTAAAACAGCCGGCTGAACAGCAGGTTTATCAGCTTTGCCATTTAATGTAATATCAACAGCCGCATGGGTATTCTCTTCTTTTACATTTTCAGTCTCTTTAACTCCAAAAACTTTTTCAAGCTTTTTAAGAGATTTTGTCTTCTCTTCATTTTTAGACTGTGCTTTGCGTTTCGCTTCTTCTTGCGGGTCAAGCGGAATATCTATATCTGTATTAGTATTAACTTTTCTTGCACGCTCTATAGCCCTTTGCTCGTGAACACTATTTAAATTTTCCGCTACCATATCAGCCGGTTTTATTATTGCTTTAAACAGCTGTACAAGACTTGTTCCCGTTAAAATCATAAGTGTTACAAAAATAGTCAGTACAATAAAAATCTTTGCCCCGGTAAACCCAAATGCGGCTACAAACGGTATTCCAAGTAACCCGCTGAAAAGTCCCGCACCTGACCGTTGTATGCCAAGTTTATAGAGTTTCGTAAGACTGTCTGCGAATGCAGTCAAATCAGTATTCTTTGTGGATGTAAAGATATAAACAGCAGAACAGAAAAGGACAATAATAACCACCATTAAGACCACTTTGCCTCTCAAATGATTATCTTGTTTTTCAAATGCTGTTACAATTGATATGTATAAAAGTAAAATAGGCCAAATAATTGCACATGTTCCAAACAGCCCTAACAGCACATTATGACAAAACAGCCATACATTATTGCCGTTAATTAAAACAAGGCAGGCCATTAAAATTGACAGCGCAAATAATAAGACAGCATAAGTTTGATTGCGCTGTCTTATGTATTCTTCATTCTTTGCCGTTTTTGTATTTTTTCCCGCAGTACTCTTTGCCCTTTTGTGACGTTGCGCAGGAGATGAAGCTGTTTTTTTTGCAGTTGATTTTTTGTATGCCACCTTTTAATCACCTTATATACCTTATATTAATAATAAATAAAATTAAAAATTAATTGCCATTCCTGTAATTGGGTTTACGCCTGTAGAATGTTCTATAATTCCCAATATTATAACTATTGCGCCCAAAATAAACGTATATGCAACAAATACATGCAGTTTATTTGTCGTTACCATCCACTTTAAAAGTTTAATAGCCAAAAACCCAACTATAGCCGATGAAATAATTCCGGCAATAATAGGCGCTATACCAATGGTCATTGGTTCATTAACGGCGTCTTTAAGTTCCAAAACAGCCGCTGCCAAAATAGAGGGTATTCCAATAACAAATGAATAATCAAGTGCTGTCTGACGGTTAATTCCACGCATAAGACCCGCTGATAGTGTGGAGCCGGAACGAGAAAGGCCCGGGAACACTGCCGCGAAACACTGGGTAATACCAACTGTTATGGCGTCAACAACATTAAACTGTCTTCTGCCGCCTTCGGATTTAACTGTTTTTCTGTTTCCGTGAATAGTATAGCGCGCAGGAGTTTTTTTGCTTGCTATAATACCTAAAGATAATAAAATTGCTGTCATAATAAGTGAACAGCCCTCTACAACAATACCACTATCCGTAGCAAGTTTATCTGCAAAATCCTTAATCTTCATTCCTGTTCCGGGAATCGGAAGGAATAAAAGGAAAAGCGGGATAAGTCCTATAATAAGCATAATAACCATTCTACGATCGGGGTTCATCTTACTCCATTTAAATTTACCTGTGAATATATCGCCTATCATAAAAATAAACTCACAAATTAAGCGTCCAACTAATTTATAGTAAACAACTAAAACCGCTACAAGTGTACCAAGGTGAAGCATAACATCAAAAAGCAAACCCGGAAGTTGTACATTCATAAAATGCTGTGCAAGTGAAAGATGTCCACTGCTCGAAACAGGAAGGAACTCAGTTGCGCCCTGGATAATGCCTTGAATAATTGCTTGTAAAACTGTCATTATGTTCATATCTCCTATTATGTAAATTTAAATTATAAGATGAAGAATGAAGCTTATATATTGCTGCTCTTCATTCTTCATCGTTTTACCGTTACTTTTGCAAATTTTTATCAGTATTTGTGTTTTTCCTGGTAGTTTTTTTAGTATTTTCTTTTGTTTTATTTGTTGTATTATTTTTTGTTGTATTATTTGTAGTACTTTTTTTGCTTTTTGACAGATTTTTATTTTGTTCAGCCTTATATTCATCAATCATATCATATAGACAGTCGATTGCATCCGACAAACTTCCAAGTGAATCTATAAGACCTTCCTTTACAGCATCTTTACCATCCAGCACTGAACCAACATCCATAACAAGTTCTTCTGTATTCATTGAAAGAGCATAAAAACGATCGGCCGATATTTTTGAGTTTTGTGTTACAAATTGAGTTATTCGTTCCTGCATACGCTGAAAATATTCTAATGTTTGAGGAACTCCCAAAAGAAGACCGTTCATTCTTACGGGGTGTATTGTCATTGTAGCACTCGGTGCAATAAAAGAATGTTTTGCGGCAACTGCCAGTGGTACGCCTATTGAATGTCCTCCCCCCAGTACAAGTGAAACAGTTGGTTTTTTCATCCCTGCAACAAGTTCTGCCAACGCAAGCCCGGCCTCTACATCACCGCCGACAGTATTTAATATAATCAGCAGTCCATCAATATTAGGCTCTTCTTCAATTGCCACAAGCTGGGGAATAACATGCTCGTATTTAGTTGTTTTATTTTGTGACGGTAAAATATAATGTCCTTCAATCTGTCCTATAATAGTAAGACAATGAATAAGATGTTTGCCGTTTCCTGTAATAACAGAACCGGTATCAATGATTTGGTTTATCTTGTTTTCATTTTTTTGGTCAGTATCCTTTTCTTCTTTGTTTACATTATCATCTTTATCGTTTATATTCATTCATCCGTACCTCCTACAGCATTATTGTGCCGTAAGAAAGTAGTTTTAATACACAAAAATTTTGAATAATGCCTATCAAATCATATTATATCATCTGTTTCTGTATTCATCAAGAAAATAAAGGTGCAAAATATAACAAATAATAAATTCCAACAAAGTTATAGTATATCTATAGATTGACATTTTATATTTTTTATTAGATAATAGTTATATATTTAACTACTTATTCTAAAATAAAAAAATCAGGAGGAAACTTGAAAATGGGCCTGACTTTAGCACAAAAAATAATTAAGAATCATCTTTTGAGCGGAGAAATGACAACCGGACAAGAAATCGGTTTAAAAATTGACCAAACTCTTACTCAGGACGCAACAGGAACCATGGCTTATTTGGAATTTGAAGCTATGGGAGTCCCTCGTGTTAAAACAGAGCGTTCTGTAGCTTATATTGATCACAACACTCTACAAACAGGTTTTGAAAATGCAGATGACCATAGATTTATTCAGTCCGTTGCAAAAAAGCACGGTATCTTTTTTTCGCGTCCAGGAAACGGTATTTGCCATCAAGTACATTTGGAACGTTTTGGGATTCCCGGAAAAACTTTAATCGGCTCTGACAGCCATACTCCTACGGGCGGAGGCATCGGAATGCTTGCAATAGGTGCAGGCGGACTTGATGTTGCTGTTGCAATGGGCGGCGGTCCATATTATATTACAATGCCTAAAATGGTAAGAATTAATCTAACCGGAAAACTTTCACCTTGGGTTTCCGCAAAGGACATAATTTTAGAAGTTCTACGTATTCTTACTGTTAAGGGCGGAGTCGGTAAAATAGTAGAATACGGTGGCGTCGGAATAAAAACTTTAACTGTTCCTGAACGTGCAACCATTACAAATATGGGTGCGGAACTCGGCGCAACAACTTCTATCTTCCCGTCCGATGATGTTACACTTGAATTTTTAAAAGCTCAAGGACGTGAAAAAGACTGGATTGAGTTAAAACCGGATGATGACGCAAAATATGATGAAGTAATTAATATAGACCTTTCAAAATTAGTACCTATGGCGGCTTGCCCTCACAGTCCGGATGCTGTGAAAACCGTTGATGAAATCGGTAAAATTAAAATTGACCAAGTCTGTATCGGCTCTTGCACCAATTCATCATACCGCGACATGATGCGCGTTGCATCCATTCTAAAAGGCAAAACTGTAAATCCTGATGTAAGCCTATCGATTGCACCCGGTTCAAAACAAGTCTATAATATGCTTGCACAGAATGGTGCTTTAGCTGATTTAATTGCGGCCGGCGCACGTATTCTTGAATGTGCATGCGGTCCATGCATCGGAATGGGACAGTCCCCCAATTCCGCGGGAATTTCATTAAGAACATTTAACCGAAATTTTGAAGGACGTTCAGGTACGGCAGATGCACAAATTTACTTAGTAAGTCCGGAAACAGCTGCCGCTTCTGCACTTGCCGGAGTGTTTACAAATCCGCAGAATTTAGGAAGTGAAGCTCCAATTGAGATGCCGGAACATTTCTTAATAAATGATAATATGGTTATAGCACCGGCTGACGAAAAAGACGCC
>ENA-UOOM01000907-UOOM01000907.1-fermentation-metagenome-genome-assembly--contig:-NODE-907-length-31270-cov-184.955214_pt1 | contig 31270 bp, 21 predicted proteins | sample MGYA00245781_ERZ724031 | MGnify/ENA primary metagenome ERZ724031 (study PRJEB28704, sample SAMN03018317) | fermentation metagenome | biome: anthropogenic terrestrial biome; feature: soil... | reverse complement strand
AAGATGACTTTTTCTCCAATCCCAAATATTATCCTAGAGCAAAAAAAATAAGAAAGTGATTATAGACGGGGCTGTTGCACTAAGAATAAATGCTTTATTCGTAATTTAGATTTAATTCACCGCTGCGATAAGAAAAATATATTCCATTCACTTTACCGTTCACAAAGAAGCTCTATGTTCATTCCATATATTTTCCTTATCTCCGCTGTAATTTATTCATTAATGATTTTAAATTGCAAATTGAAAATTGTATATAAATTTCTTAGTGCAACAGCCCCTTTTTAAAACATGAATTAATCTTGTCGCAACCATTTTATTCCACATCTTTATTTTAACATACTTTAACCACATCTCCCTATAATTGCTCTTACTATAAATTCATTAATTTATTATCAAATTCATTAAAATCAACTATAAGCTTAGATCCTCAAAAATAAGTATTTTAAAACTTTTCTCTTTTTTTATCGTTATAATAATGAAAGAAGGTGATAAATATATGGAAGATGAGGCGCTTATAAGAGAAATTTTATCAGGCAGTAAAAGTGCCATGGAATTACTTGTCAAAAAATATTATAACATTGTATTTTCCTACATATACAGATATTCAGGGAATTATCATCTATCCTATGATTTAACCCAGGAAACTTTTATTAAAATGATTAAAGCAATAAGGACATTCAAAATATCTGATGGAAAATTTAAAAGCTATATTTTGAAAATAGCTGTAAACACATGTAAAGATTATTATAAAAGCAACTATTATAAAAACGTTGGAAAAAACTTTGAAGAATTTGATGATGAAAAAATATCTGGTGAAAATGTCTCTGATTTTTTTGAATATAAGGAAGATAGGCAAAAGGTAAAAAAGGCAATTTTAAACCTTCCCGATTTTCAAAGGGAAGCAATATTACTAAAGTTTTATTATGATATGAAAATCTCAGAGATAGCGGATATAACAAATGCTAATGAATCTACGGTAAAATCAAGAATATATCAAGGCCTTGAAAAGGTAAGGAAAGAAATAGAAGGGGGTGAAAAACTTGATAAAAGAAGAAAAGAAATTTGATATAGAGGAAATGGATCTGCCTGAGGGAATGACCACTGATTACCTTTCAGATCTCTTTTCTAAATATACAGTTAATATGCCAGATGAATGTGAGATTGAAAGGGTAATAAATAGCTTAAGTGAATATATTCCTCAGAAAACAAAATGGTACGAAAAATTATATAAGAATTTTAAGTATTTTATTGAAAGATGGAATATAAGCTTGTATTCTATAAGCCATGCCTATTGGATTTTCACCTTATGTCTTTACATTTTTGGATTTTATATAGTTTATAGTAATGGAGTAAATCCCTATATAACCATTATGCTCATCTCACCTCTTCCATTTGTTTTAGGTATATTAGAAGTTATAAAGGGAAGAGAAGAAGGAGTTTTAGAGCTTGAAATGTCCTGCAGGATATCAAACAGAGAAATGGTATTTTCAAAGCTAACTTTAGCAGGTATTTATAACATTATTCTTAACACACTGCTGTCAATAATGTTAATAAATATAAATGAAAATGTGGATATATTAAAAGTTACAATGGTATGTCTTACTCCATTTACATTTGTATCTGCAGTATCCCTTTATATATGTTCAAAAACCAGAGGATATTATTCATGCATGGCCTGTATTTTTATATGGATAGCCATATCCTTCTCAATAAGTATGTCCCCTAAGTATATTAATAGATTTTTTTCAATAGACTTTTTTCAGTATCTTTTAATTTTAATCTCAGGAGTACTTCTTTTAATATTTAATACTAAAAAGTTTTTAAAAACCAATGTCTTAGAAAAGGAAGTGAATTAAATGAAGCTTGAAATAAGAAATGTTACAAAAAAATATGGTAAGTTTTGTGCTGTTAAAAATTTTTCCTATGAATTTACAGAAGGGGTATATGGCCTTTTAGGTCCAAACGGTGCAGGAAAGACAACCATTATTAGGATTCTTGCTGATGTTTTAAATCCTACAGATGGCTCAGTAATGCTTAATGGAGAAGATATTAAAGACATGGACTATAGGTATAGGAATTTAATTGGATATCTTCCTCAGGATTTTGGAGTTTATAAAAACTTTACTGCTCACAGATTTTTAATGTACATTGCTGCACTTAAAGGGCTTAGTAAAACTGAATCCCAAAAACGAATTGAAGAGCTTCTTGAAATTACAAATTTAAAAGAATACAGCAATGTAAAAACAGGGACCTTTTCTGGCGGAATGAAAAGGAGGCTTGGAATAGCTCAAGCACTGTTAAATGACCCCAAAATACTTATAATGGACGAACCTACTGCAGGACTTGATCCAAAGGAAAGGGTTCGATTTAGAAATTTACTTTCGGAAATTTCTAAGGATAAAATAGTCATTTTATCCACACATATTGTCTCTGATATTGAATATATTTCAAAAGAAATTGTACTTATAAAAAAAGGTGAAATTTTAAAAACAGGAAGCAGTGAAAGCTTAACCAATGAGATTAAGGGAAAGGTTTGGAAAGTGCTTACTGATGAAAATGGCTTAAAAACTATTGAAGAAAGATTTACTGTAGGTAATATATTTAGAAATGGCAATAAGATTGAAACAAGAATAATTTCTGAAAATAGGCCTGATGATAGTGCAGAAGCTGAAATTCCTACGATGGAAGATGTTTTTCTATATTATTTCGATGAATTATCTGAATAGGAAGTGATATTATGGAACTTTTAAAGGACGAGCTGTATAAGATATTTTCTAAAAAATTAATTTATGCTGCTATAATTATTTTAATAATATACAGCCTTTTTACGATGCATGAAGTTGGAGATTTGCATATTGTAAAAGGAGCTTATAATAAATATTTCGAAGGCTATGAAGGAAAAATTGATAGTGAAAAAATTGAAAGAGCAAAAAAGTTTGGAAAAGATATAGAAAATATGGATTTTAGAGAGAATAGAGAGGAGTTTTTTGGAAAAAGCCTATATCACATTGAGGTCTTGAATATAGAAAACCACAAAGAAAATTATTCTAACTGGATTTCGAAATCAGAAGAAAGTTTAAGTAAGCTTGAACCAAATTCTTATAAATATAAAGTAGAAAAATTAGAGTATGAAACCCTTAAAAAGACAGGGTATAAAGATTCTATTTATTATACTGCAGGATGGGATGAAATTTTAGAATCAAATAGTTATATTGTTTTTTTATTTATAGGAATCCTTATAATACTTGGCGTATCCCCTGTTTTCAGTGAAGAATATAATTCAAAAATGGACAACATAATTTTAAGCAGCAGGCATGGAAAGGGTAAGCTTATTCTATCTAAAATTACAGCAGTATTAATATATTGTATTTTTGTTGTACTTATTTTTTCACTTTTCGAATTAATAACTTATGGAACTTTATACGGATTTAAGGGATACAATGTCCCCTTAAAAAATTTACAGCGTTTATATGATTGTACTCCATTTGATATGCCAGTAATAAAATTTTACCTTATACAAAGAATTTTTATTCTTCTTGGCTCCTTTGCCTTTGGGCTGTTTGTCCTCATTATGTCAAGTTTATGTAAAAACTATTTAGTACCTGCGTTTATATCAGGAATGGTATTTTTAGTTCCCTATGTCAGCGACACTTTTAATTTTCCAGTAAGAAAGATATTCGCTGTTACCTATACTGATTTAATTAGGCTTGATGGATTTGGACAAGGCATTGATATAATAAACTTTTTAGGAAATCCAATGCTTTATCATAATTTTTTATTGATTTTTATACCCGTACTATATGCTGTGTCAATTTCACTTATTTACTTTTTATCTATAAGGCATCAGGTGAGTTAAATGGAAATTATAAAAGATGAATTATATAAATTGTTTTCAAACATAGTTTTATACCCTGTTGTACTAATTTTTACTGCTGCCTATGCTTATACAACAAATTCCTATTATATGAACAACAAAACCATATCCTTTGAAAGAATGATAAGTTTTCCCTACAAAGCAGGAAGCGTTTTTATTGGTGCTCTTATAATTTTAATGCTCTCAAATGTTTTCACAGGTGAATATAATATGCATACAGATTCAATAATATTGTGTACTAAAAATGGCAGAAAAAATATTGTTACCTGTAAAATAATATCAAGTATTATTTTTATAGTGATTTTAAATACATTTTTTTATGTTTTTAACTTTATTATAAACTGCAAATATGCAGGCATTGATGGCTATATGTACCCCATACAAAAGCTTATATCTTATAAATCATCACCCTACAATTTTACATGCCTTCAGTACTATATAATAGAATATTTTATAAGTACTTTGGCAAGTATTGCCTTTGCAATTTTTATACTATTTCTTTCTGTAATAAACAAATCTATTTTAAGTGTCCTTTTTACAGGAAGCCTGGTTTTTATTATCCCCTATTTTATACATGATATTCCATTAAGCTCTATTAAAAAATTAGATATAACATGGATTATGAAAAACTTATTTTATACTGATTTCATGAGGGTGAGAAATTTATTTAACAGATTAAGAACTTATAATATATTTGGAGTAAATATTGAACATAAAAATATTATTTATATGTTTATGGCTTTTGTTTCAGCTGTATTTTTATATGCTATTTATGATAGATTTAGAAAACTTGAGGTAAGTTAATTTATCTGATGGCTGCCATCGGATAAGATGATTCTTAGACTCAGATGGAGCTTTCTTATAAGGAATCCCTTTCCAGCTGAGCTTTAGAAGAATCGATCCAGGGGCGTAGCAGCCGTTTGAATATTACGGATGGTAGCCATCGGATAAAAAAATATCAGATATCTTTTACCTAGTGATTTTGCAAAACTAACTTCCATCATTGATTTTGAAAAACTAAATTCCACATTGAATCTCACAGGGGTGGAATTTAGTTTTTCAATTAATATCCTACTACTTATTCAGTACTTTAGCTTTTAAGGTATTGATTTTTCTTTCGTTGTCTGATAGAATTATAAGAAATTTATAAATTTATAAAGGCTGTGAATGGAAGCAGTAAGATATTGATTATTTTAAGAGAGCTGCATTTTGGTGAAAAGCAGTAATAATCATTTTCTGAACTCGTCCTTGAGTTGCTAAAGCGAATTTAAGTAGTTTTAGCCGGAATTATCCGTTAAAATTAAAAGTGGATAGCATAGTGCTATCAATTAGAGTGGTACCACGGAAACCCTTTCGTCTCTTTCAGACGAAGGGCTTTTTTTATTTGATTTGAATACTTTAACAAAGTAATATAATCATTTGTTATAAATTTAAAAAGGAGGAGTAACATGGCTAGAGAATATAACCCAAAAGAAATTGAAAAGAAATGGCAGGATATATGGGATAAGGAGGAACCTTTTAAAGCTGAAATTGATAGATCAAAACCAAAATATTATACTTTAGTTGAATTCCCATATCCCTCAGGCGAAGGCCTTCATGTAGGTCATCCAAGACCTTATACTGCTATGGACATAATAGCGAGAAAAAGAAGAATGGAAGGTTACAATGTTTTATTTGCAATGGGATGGGATGCCTTTGGTCTTCCAACAGAAAATTATGCAATTAAAAATAAAATCCATCCAAAAATAGTAACAGAAAAAAATGTAGCAAGGTTTAAAGCTCAGCTTAAATCTCTTGGATATTCCTTTGATTGGTCAAGAGAAATAAATACTACTGATCCGGAGTACTATAAATGGACACAGTGGATATTCTTAAAGCTTTTTGAAAAGGGTCTTGCATATAAAGCTGAAATGCCTATAAACTGGTGTACCCAGTGTAAAGTCGGGCTCGCCAATGAGGAAGTTGTAAATGGTGTGTGCGAAAGATGCGGAGGACAGGTTGTAAGAAAGGTTAAAAAGCAGTGGATGCTGAAAATAACTGACTACGCTGAAAAACTTTTAAATGATCTTGATAAGGTTGATTATACTGAAAAGATAAAAACTCAGCAGCGAAACTGGATAGGACGATCTGAAGGTGCCGAGGTTGATTTTAAAATTAAGGGAACTGATGAATGTTTAAGGGTATTTACAACCCGTCCTGACACTTTATTTGGCGCCACATATATGGTTGTATCTCCAGAGCATCCCATAATTGATAAATACAAAGATAAAATTAAAAATTATGAGGAAATTCAAAAATATAAACAAGAAGCAAGTAAAAAATCTGATTTTGAAAGAACAGAACTAGTAAAAGAAAAAACTGGCGTAGAACTTAAAGGCCTTAAAGCAATAAACCCTGTAAGCCAAAAGGAAATACCTATATGGATATCTGATTATGTTCTTATGTCCTATGGAACAGGTGCAATTATGGCAGTTCCAGCTCATGATGAAAGGGACTGGGAGTTTGCAAAAAAATTCAATCTTCCAATTATCGAGGTTGTAAAGGGCGGAAACGTTAATGAAGCAGCATTTACTGATACTGAATCAGGAATTCTTGTTAACTCAGATTTTTTAAATGGAATGGAAGTAAGTGATGCTAAAAAGAAAATGATTGCATGGCTTGAGGAAAAAGGCATAGGAAAGAAAAAAGTAAACTACAAGTTAAGGGACTGGGTATTCTCCCGTCAAAGATACTGGGGAGAGCCAATTCCACTTGTTTACTGTGAAAAATGCGGATGGGTTCCAGTGCCTGAAAGTGAGCTTCCTGTAACTCTTCCTGATGTAGAAAACTATATGCCAACGGATACTGGAGAATCGCCTCTATCAAATATTAAAGATTGGGTTGAAACTACATGTCCAAAATGCGGCGGAAAAGCTACAAGGGAAACTGACACTATGCCCCAGTGGGCAGGCTCATCCTGGTACTTTTTAAGATTTACTGACCCTCACAATAATAAGGCTTTTGCATCAAAAGAGGCAATAGATTACTGGATGCCGGTCGATTGGTACAACGGCGGAATGGAACACACTACTTTGCATCTTTTATACTCAAGATTCTGGCACAAGTTCCTTTATGATATAGGCTGTGTTTCAATGCCTGAACCTTATGTAAAGAGAACTTCCCATGGAATGATTTTAGGCAAAAATAATGAAAAGATGTCAAAGTCAAGGGGGAATGTAATAAATCCTGATGATATAGTAAATGAATTTGGTGCTGATACTCTTAGAACCTATGAAATGTTTATAGGAGCTTTTGATCAAAGCGCTCCATGGTCGCAGCAAGGTGTAAAAGGATGCAGAAGATTCTTGGATAGAGTGTGGAGACTTATGGATATCGTTGTAGATGGTGATTCATATTCAAATGAACTTGAAACTAAGATGCATCAAACCATTAAAAAGGTTAGCCTTGATTTTGAGCAAATGAAATTCAATACTGCCATAGCTGCAATGATGTCCCTTGTAAATGATTTTTATGCTGTTCAAAAGATAAACAAAGCAGAATTAAAAACCTTCCTAATTCTTTTAAATCCTGTAGCACCTCATATAACTGAAGAAATGTGGCAGGAACTTGGATTTGAAGGAAGGCTTTACAATCAAAAGTGGCCAAAATGGATTGAAGAAAAGACTGTTGAAAACACAGTTGAAATTGCCATTCAAATAAATGGAAAGGTTAGGTCAACAGTAAGCATTTCCATTGATGATGATAAAGCCACTGTAAAAGAAAAGGTTATGTCTAATGAAGTTATTAAGAAAAATATTGAAGGCAAAAGTATTGTAAAGGAAATATACATCCCAGGAAAGATTTATAACATTGTTGTAAAATAATAAGTTAAAGGCAGTTCACAAATACTTAATGCATATCAGCAAAATTTGTGAACTGCCCTTTTTAATTTAATATTTATCTATTTTTGATAGGGGCTGTTGCAAAATAGCCCCCATTCACTTTGGTCTTCACTTCGATACTCTAAGGTAAAAGGCACCAGACAAGCTGTAGGGAACGGTCTTGACCGTTCCGACCCCCCAAATTTTGATAGTCCAATTACGATTTATAGTATTTTTCATTCTTTTGACACTATAACAAGAATAATGACAATACAAATACTGTTGCTATTGTTACAAGTCCTTGTATTAATGTTGCTACTGTTTGAGTCTTATAAGCTGTTTTTACATCCATACCACTAAACTGTGTAACAACCCAGAAGTAGCTGTCATTTGCATGAGAAACTGTCATTGCTCCTGCTCCTATTGCCATAACTGTTAGTACTTTCCCCATTTCACTGTTAAGTCCAAGCACAGGAAGAAGCGGATAAAGCAATGCTGATGTCGTAACTATTGCAACTGTGGATGAACCCTGTGCAGTTTTTAATGCTGCTGCTATTATAAATGGCAAAAATATTCCAAGGCTTAAGCCGCTTAAACTTTGCCCTATATAATCTCCAACTTTAATCTCTTTAATTACATTCCCAAAAGCACCGCCAGCAGCAGTTACAACTAAAATTGTAGCTGCATCTTTTAAAGACTCTCCAATCCATCCGTTTAATGTTTCACTATCAAACTTAGGAAGAAGTAAAAATGAAAATGCAACTCCAACCAAAAGAGCATTTACAGGTGTTCCAAAGAAATTACATATTGTTTTAAAAGCTCCTTCTCCAAAAGGATGGGATGGAAAACTTGCAATAGAACCTAAAGCCATTAAAATAATTGGAATTACAATTGGTGCAAAGGATTTCCATGCTGATGGGAGCTTCCCATGCTTTTCTAATTCCTCCTCATAGGTTAATCCATCATCATCTTCTTCAAACTTACTCTTATATTTTGGTCCAACTTTATTGGCAAATATATTCCCTGCAATAGCACCTGGAATAGCAACAATCAGTCCAATTAAAATAACAGGGAGCAAATTATCAAGTTTTAAATTTGCTGCAGCAGCTATAGGACCGGGTGTTGGTGGAACAAGGGTATGAGTTGCATAAAGTCCTGTAGATAATGCTATAGCCATTGCAACCATTGAAGTTTTTGTTTTCTTTGCAAGAGTTCTATTAAGTGATGAAAGTATTACGAATCCAGAATCGCAAAATACCGGTATTGAAACTATGTATCCTATTATACTCATTGCAACAGTAGGTCTTTTTTCCCCAACGAGTTTAAGTACAACCTCTGCCATCTTAAGTGCTGCCCCTGATTTTTCAAGTATTGTTCCTATTATACATCCTGAAACGATAACTATACCAATACTTGTTAGAGTGCCGCCAAAGCCCTTATTAATGAATTCTGCCACTTTAAGTGCAGGAACTTTCGCCATAAAGGCAAGTGCATAACAGGCAATAATTAATGCTAAAAACGGATGAAGTTTTAATTTTGATGTGGCAAATACGATAAATATAATTGAAATTAAAAGCGCCACAACAAGCATAGGACCTGAAGCCATAATATAACCCCCTCATAATTTTTTTATTATAAACTATGCTTTAAATAATGCTGACTTTATCTATGACTTATTTCAAATTAATTTTAAGAGCCCTCATTATTCTTTCAGCTGTGTCTTCTAAAAGCATACTCCCATTTTCCATAGCCTCATTTAAACTCATTGGTCTGTCTACAATAGAAAATATACTTTTAAATCCTTTATTATAAAGAGTATTTGCATCCTTTCCTATTCCACCTGCAATTGCAATTACAGGAACACCATATTTAGATGCAACCTGAACTACACCATAGGGTGTTTTCCCAAAGGCTGTCTGAAAATCAATCATGCCCTCACCTGTAATAACAAGATCTGCATCCTTTATTTTCTTTTCAAGCCCAGTAGTTTCAATAACAATTTCTACACCCCTTTTAAGCTCTGCATTCAGAAATACTAAAAGTCCTGCTCCAAGGCCCCCTGCTGCCCCTGCCCCTTCGTAATTTATAATCTTTTTTCCTAAAGTTTTTTCAATCATTTCTCCATAATGTCTTAAATTATTATCAAGAATTTTAACATCTTTAGGTGAAGCACCCTTTTGGGGACCAAACACAAAAGAGGCGCCTCTTTCTCCGCAAAGAGGATTATCCACATCACAAGCTGCGGAGATATTACATTCATAAATTCTTTTATCAATTTTAGATAAATCTATTTTATAAAGCTTATATAGAGATCCTCCGCCAAATCCAATATCTTTCCCATCTCTATCAGTAAATTCAACGCCAAGTGCTTTTGCCATGCCCTCTCCCCCATCATTTGTAGCACTGCCACCAATTCCAATTATTATATTTCTACATCCTCTGTTTAATGCATCCAAAATAAGTTCCCCTGTACCATAAGTCGTTGTTTTTAAAGGATTTCTTTCATCCTCCCTTAAAAGTGGAAGTCCTGATGCTGCTGCCATTTCAATAACAGCAGTTTTATTATCTCCAAGTATGCCATAAAAAGCTTTAATCCTTCTTAAAAGAGGGTCTGAAACAAAAGTTTCTATTATCTTCCCCCCTGTTGCATCAACTAAAGACTGTACTGTGCCCTCCCCTCCATCTGCCATAGGAGCTTTTATAACTTCAATCTTTTCATCAACTTTTTTTATTCCCCTTTCTATTGCCTCTGCAACTTCCATTGCAGTCAAACTTCCTTTAAATGAATCTGGTGCCACAACAATTTTCATATTTATGCCTCCAAAAGATCAGAATTATCTTAAAACTCATTATAATTATTTTACAATTTAGTGCATTATGCAGCAATATACAATAACTATAAACATTTTCATATATTTGCACATTATTTTGTGCACCGTATACAAAAGTATAGTAATTTAACTAAAAGCAACTTAAATCTATATTGAATTATTATTATTTTCAACAGTCTGATATTTTAAAATTAAAGCTATATAAATTTTCATGCAATTAACAGTATCAAAAATATCAATAGAGTACTTTTCTTTAAATTTATTTAATCTATACAAAATAGTATTTCTATGAACATACATTTTTGAAGCAGTTTCTTTTATACTCATATTGCATTCGAAATATGTCTTAATTGTATTAAGCATTTCCTCATTTTCTTTATAGTGTTCAAATATATCTTTAAAGCTTTCCATATAATCATTTTTGCTTTCCCTAGCTGCAGATTCCAAAAGCATATGCAGTTTATAATCCTCAGCAAAATAAATTCTTTTTTCAGGGTTTATCTTTTTACCAATTTCAATAGCTTTGTCTGCCATTAAGTATGATTTATTATAATCCATGTACCCTTTACAATTACATCCAATCCCCATATAAACTTCAATTTTAAAATCATTTCTTAAAGTATTTTGTAGTTTAATACAAAAATTTAATATATCAGTTTTTGTACTCTTAAATATTACAAACTTATCATCATGCATATTAAAAGCAATTTCATTATTATCTAAAAGTAAGTTTATTCTATCATCTACCTGCTGCTTAAAATTCTGTATCATAACTTCGCTTTCATCCTCATAATAATTTATTATTGGAGTAAAACCACATATATCAAGCTTTATAACAGTCCTCTCAATGTTAACATCAAAGTTCATAACTTTTGCCCTTGAATCTATAACATTTATATCCTCAACATCATGTTCTTTTAAAAGTTCCCTTGCAAAACTTCTAATAGACCTGCCCTTTAAGTACTCAAACTTTCTTCTTTCAATTTCCTGTACCATGAGCTCTACCAGTTCCTTTACAATAAGGGCATACCCTTTTACATCTTCAACTTTTCCTGTAATTCCAACCACACATTCAACTTCATTTTCATAATATACTGGTATATTTACTCCTGTTTTGCATCCCTTATAAATTTCAATATTTTCATTATTTACAGTAATTTCTTCTTTCTTCTCTGCTGCAATTTTCCCTGCCTCATGAATACTCCCTATTCTTTTTTTATCACCAGAAGCAATAATTACCCCTTTTTTATCTATTATGTTAATATTTTTTCCCAATATACTTATAAGCCTGTTTACAATTGACTGTGCTTCCCTCTCATCTATAACCAACCCTTCCCCCTCCTTTTATCCTTTTTGTCCTTTTTGGGACATATAACAATCGTTCTCCGTCGTTATAATTAGCCTATTTACCCTTTAAAAACTAGCCTTTTACCCCATTTGCATTATATTTTCCCCAGATAGCCGCTAATTTTCCCTTAATTAATGTTTTAACTTTATAGCTTTTTTATTTTGATAGCTTGTACACTTTAATAATAAGTATAACAAATAATCCCTCTTTTAAAAACGAAATGGGTTTTATAAAAATCTTCTCTATTTTTTAATAGAGTAGTATAAATACCCCCTCAAGCTGCAGCTGCATGTTCTGTAATAAATTTGTTTATTATATCCCCATACCTTTCATCTTTTGATATAATATCTACTCCAATACAGCAAAGTTTTGATACTCTTGATTGAGTAATATTCCCAAAAAATTTGCATATGCTTTTTGGGACATATAACAATCGTTCTCCGTCGTTATAATTAGCCTATTTACCCTTTAAAAACTAGCCTTTTACCCCATTTGCATTATATTTTCCCCAGATAGCCGCTAATTTTCCCTTAATTAATGTTTTAACTTTATAGCTTTTTTATTTTGATAGCTTGTACACTTTAATAATAAGTATAACAAATAATCCCTCTTTTAAAAACGAAATGGGTTTTATAAAAATCTTCTCTATTTTTTAATAGAGTAGTATAAATACCCCCTCAAGCTGCAGCTGCATGTTCTGTAATAAATTTGTTTATTATATCCCCATACCTTTCATCTTTTGATATAATATCTACTCCAATACAGCAAAGTTTTGATACTCTTGATTGAGTAATATTCCCAAAAAATTTGCATATGTCGCTGCACCTGTAGTTACAAAGGCTCCTCATTAGAAGTGCAGCTAATGCCCTTGCGACCTTAGTATTCCTGCTGTTTTTTATATGCAGCATTACTTCATTTATCCCAGTTTCCTCTGCAATAAATTTTGCTATATCCTTCGGATCAAAGTCCCTTACTATTATCTTTCTTTCGCTTCTGTACTCTGTCTTTTCATCTTCAAATTCTACTTCTTTTTTAATTCTGTCATCATCACATATATAAACAAATTTAAGATAATTTTCTCTTGCCTTGTTTACGTTTTGATCAAACATTTGCATTATAAAGCCTTCATCAAGTAGCCCTGTGTCGTCTTTTTCAAGTCCAAGATACACTTTTAAACTTGAATATTTATATTTTTCTGGGCACTTTTCATATCCCTTTATTTTTAATGGATTATTATGAATATATGCAGATAGGGTAAGAAGATATCTATCTGTTTTTACTATCTTGCTTTTAAATCTGTCTTGAAATAAATGCCCATTCCTTTTATTGTTTTTATTAAAGGTTTGAGCATATTTAAAGTTTAGCCCATGCATTATTTTTGATATGTCAGCTCCCCTAGGATCAATTATAAAATGGGCATGATTGCTCATTATACAGTAGGCATATACCTTAAAGCCATAGATCGTCTGATATTTTTTCATAAGATTTAAATATTCATTCTTGTCATCATCTTTTTTAAACAGGGGTATCTCGGTTATACTTTTTACCATTACATGATATATGGCATCTTTTTCTTTTACTCTTGCGCATCTGGGCAAGAAAATCACCTCATTTCAGTTAATTTTTATTTACTATTTATAGTATTTACCTAAAATGGGGTGATTATTCAAAATATTAGTAAAATAGAGGAGTACTTATATGTCCCTATTTTTCACTATTTTTTAAGGTTAAAGATTGGAGAACTTGCCTAAACTTAGGTAGGAATAGAAGGGTTCTTATCTGTCCCAGAGTTTTCAGAGTTTTTTATAATTTGGTATAATATTTATTAGTAGTTATGAATGGGGATGAAATCTTGGATATAAAAAATAAAATTATAAAAGCAAATTTCATTTATCGTCCAAATAGATTTATAGCACATGTTGATATAGATGGAATAGAAACTGTGGTGCATGTGCCAAACACAGGAAGATGCAGAGAAATACTTATACCCAGTTGTACAGTATTATTACGGGAAGAAACAAATCCTTTGAGGAAAACAAAATATGACCTTTTTGCAGCCTATAAGGGAAACAAGCTTATTAACATTGATTCTCAAATTCCAAATAAGGTAGTAGAAGAAGCTTTGAAAAATAGAGCTATTCTCCCTTTAAATAGTTTTAAGAAAATCCAAAGGGAAAAAATCTTTGGAAATAGCAGATTTGACTTTAAACTTGAAAATGATGATGGGTTTGAATATTTTTTAGAAGTTAAAGGTGTAACTTTGGAAGGTAACGGTATTTCATCCTTCCCTGATGCTCCTACAGAAAGAGGTAGAAAACATCTTTTAGAACTTATAGAAGTTAAAAAAGCCCTGAAGAGTGCAGGAGTCCTCTTTTTAATTCAAATGGATGATATTAATTATTTTACTCCTAATGATGATATGGACAAAGGTTTTGGCGAGGCTGTAAGACTGGCAAAGGAAAATGGTGTAGATGTCTTTGCCTATAACTGCAAAGTGGGAGAAAACTTCATAACCCTAAAAGATGAAGTAAAAGTAGTAATGTAATTAGGAAAAATAAAGCTCATTATTTACGCAACTCTTTTGTAATTATCACATCTGTTTTTGCAATTTCTTATTCTTTTTAATATGTTGCTTAAAGGAAATTACTTCATTTCAAATTAATTTTTACTATTTATAGTATTAATCTAAAATGGTGTGATTATTCAAAATATGTAGCAATACTAAAGAATACTTATCTGTCCCTGTTTTTTACTGCTTTTTATAAGGATTTGTCTGAATTTAAGTAGGAATAGAAGAGTTCTTATATGTCCCAGAATCCCATAGAAGAGTTCTTATATGTCCCAGAATCCAAAGTTAAAGTGCACCCACTTCAATGAAATGGGTGCACTTTAATTATAAATTATCTTTAATCTCTTTTAAAATATCAAATTCACTAACTTTTTTCTTAATTTTATAGTCACATGTGTTACCATTAATTGGGGTCCATACCTGTGCAAAGAATGGGTTAACCTTAGCAATTTCCCCATAATTCCATTCATAACGATTACATTCTGGACACCAATGACCGCCATTTAAAATAAGATTAGGAGTTGCTTTAAATTCATGACCAAATGCACATCTCCACTTTAGTGGTGTAAATAAATCTCCTTTTTTCATAGATTCGGATAAACATTCACCACCACGGAATTTAGCAGCACCCTCCATATCATTTATATCTAATTCTGAAGTTGGCTTACTTTCATCATAGCCGTGATCTAAATATGTTTCTTTTTCACTTGGTCTATAAAGCTTATACCCTTCTTCAAAGCTCTTTATTTGTGCCTGTCTTTCACGAGAGCCAAAGAATGCTTTAATATAATCCTCTTTATTGTTCTCAAACATCCAGTGGAATCCGCCTTCTTTATGCCCTATTTGTGCATTTTTAGCCCTCATTTGTTCTGCATTAGGCATCATAGCAGCAATCATAGGATTAGCCATATATGCTTCTACTTCCTCATTCATGCCTGCAATATACGCATCATGATCCACACATCTAAAGTGCAGATAATCATCAAGCAGCTTCGAATCAGTAAACCACTGTCCATGGAAATTGAATATTGCCATTTCCCTTGGGTCATACACGTCTTCATATTTTAATCCTAATGGAGCTAAATTTAAATTTGTAAACTCCCAGTTAGCATAACGCCACTTAGCACCACTGCTTAAATTATAGGCCTTTCTCCAGAAGCTTTCATCTACCCAGTCCTCACATAAATTAGCCATAGCAATGCCGGATTCAATAGCTGTTGACCACTCCATCACATCGTTTGGAGGCTGGTGGAATATGATAGGCTCATTTTCTGCACCCTCTTTAATAGGATGCATACCTGTCTGCCTGATGGATACCCAGTATTTTAACCCAGATTCAAATACCTCCCTTTCAGAGACAACCTTTGACAAACCATAGTAATCATGAATAGAAGGCTTAACCGGGTCTCCGCATCTTCCCCAGTGAATTGGAGCAGTACGTGAGCCTGTTTCAGCTACGGTTCCTACATAAGCTAATTTTATAGCATCTGGATTAGGCTGTGCCTTTATAGCCTTTATAATGTTAAGCGTTGAACCTATGTTTGTCCTTAAGGTTCCCTCTGGATCTTTATCAGCAGCAGGCGACACCATAGCACCTATATGAAGTACATAATCTGCACCTGTTACACAGCGGTAAATAGTATCATAATCCTTCATGTCACCCCATACAACTTCAAAATTAGGATATGACATGAATTCTTTTAATACTTCTTTATTTTTCTGAGATCTACGTGCCAATACACGTACATTAAACCTGCCAGAGCGGGATAATAACTGTTTTATGGTTTCAACTCCCATAGTTCCTGTTCCACCAGTTAAAAATACAGTCTTTTTCTCCTTCTTGGCTTCTGCTTGTACTGTTTCATCATCTATGGAAAGTGCCAAATCAAATGCTTCCCTTGTTGCATTAATTGCACGGCGTCCCTTCGCAGCATCTCCAATCACAAAATATGGAATATTATTCTTTCTACAAGCTGTCTTTAAATTCTCACCATTCTTTGATCTTGTGCCAATGGCTACAACAGCATAATCGCAGGGATAAGCAGTCTCTTTCCCATCTTTCTTGCCTATAACGGAACCTTCTTTAACCTCTGTAACCATTACATTTGTCACAGGGTTAATGCCTGCCTTATATATATTTTCCGTTACAGATATTTTTCTTGTAGAGCCAAGGTCAGCACAAAATTCTGGTAGCATTTCGAGTACAGTTACTTTGCAGCCCCTTTCAGCCAAATATTCGGCTGTTTCCATGCCTACCATACCGCCTCCGATAACTACAATGTTACCGCTCAAATTTTCTTTACCCGATAATACATCATGGGATTTTACCACCATTTTATTATCTGCGCCGGGAACACGCAATTTGATTTCCTCTGAACCTATTGCATTTATAAATGAATCAGGCTTTATTTCTTCAATAACAGACTGGGTAACAGGAGTATTCAAGCGTATATCAATACCCATACGCTTTGCAGTCTCTCCCATATGGATAGCTGCTTGTTTCATTTCATCCTTACGAGGGGCTTGTCCCGCAAGATAGAACTGTCCGCCTAATCTATCGCTTGCTTCGCATATAATAGGATTATGCCCTCTTTGTTTTAATGTAATTGCTGCCTGTAAACCTGCTATACCGCCTCCTGCAATTAAAACCCTTTGAGGCTTGTTCGTCTTTTTTATTTCGCATTCTTTTTCTCTTCCAAGTGCAGGATTTCTTAAACATGTGATATGAGGAGCTTTTACATTTTCACATGAGTCATAACAGCCTTGATTACATCCTACACATCTTACAATGTCATCAACTTTCCCTTCTTTTGCCTTATTGCAAAACATTGGATCTGCTAACTGTCCACGGCCAATTACAACCATGTCCACTTTGCCAGAGCTTAATATTTCCTCTGCCTGCGCAGGATCGTTAATTCTGCCCACACCAATGGTGAACATTCCCGTTTCCTTTTTAATTTTAGCTGCATTGTCAATGTTAAAGCCCCTTGGCAGATCAATTGGCGGAACCTCGTATTTAAGCCCTGCCGATATTATATTACCCCTCGATATATCGAGTACATCAACTCCGGCTTCTTTTGCCAATTTGCAGAATGCAATAACGTCATCAATGGTTAAACCATTTTCTAAATAGTCATCATGAGCATCAATCCTCATAAAAACAGGCATGGAATCAGGGACATTTTTCTTTACTTCTCTGATTACCTCTAATGGAAATCTTGCACGATTTTCAAAGCTTCCACCATACTCATCAGTACGATGGTTAATACCTGCTGATAAGAATGAATGAGGCAGATAGTTATGTGCCACATGAACCTCTACGCAGTCAAATCCTGCTTCAACAGCCCTTTTAGCGGCTGCACCATAGCAATAAACTATTTCTTTAATTTGTTCAATAGTAATGCCAGGTATAGTAATTTCCGGAGTAACAGGCATATCTGAAGCAACTAAAATCATAGCTGCTTTATCCGTACCAACTGCTAAACTTCCCTGCCACAGCTGGATACCTGCCTTGCCGCCTTCTTTATGGATTGCATCTGTCAATTTCTTTAGCCCAGGAATATATTTATCATCACTTAGTGATAAGTATTTTCTTGGAGCACTAGGGGTATGTACGCTGGTTACCTCCACCATATTTAGCGCACAGCCGCCCTTTACACGTTCCACATGGTAATCAATTAATTGCTGCGATACGGTTCTGTCCTTATTTGCAAATTTTGTTCCCATAGCTGGAAGCATAATTCGATTTTTTAATTCTAACCCTTTAATCTTAACTGGTGAAAATAAGGTTTGAAACATTTTCATTCCCTCCTTCAATTGTCTTTGCTTTAATTATATAGAAATTAAAAAAAGATATATGTGCATAGCATACACATATACCCCCAATTTATTTTCTATATTGCTCTTATATATTGTCACTTTAATGTTCACATTTAGTACTTTTTATATCATTTTCAAAAACCTTTTCCTTGCTTACAGAAATCTTCCCTATATTCACCTGCTGTTTGATAGGTAATTTTTTTAAAAACCCGATTAAAAGTTGATATTGATTCAAAGCCTACGCTTAAGGCTATATCATAAATTGTTAGTTTTGTTGCACATAGCAAAGGAATGGCATAACTGATTCTTATCTCATTTAAAGTATCTGTTAATGATTTGCCAAAGCAGCCTTTACAAACTTTTTGGATAAAACTCTCGCTCATATTAAATTGCTTTGCTATTGATGATAAAGTTAATGGTTCTTTATAATGCATATGTAAATATATTAATAATTGTAATCCAACATCCTGATTAGGCATAATAAAAGTATCCTGCTGGCTAATTTCCTTTTTTCTATATTCATCAGGCGTCATACCTTTATATTTTTTAAATTCTCTATAAAAAGTATTCATTGAGGTATAACATAACAAATTTGCTATGTACTGTATTGATAATTCTGGAAAATACATTAATGAACATGCATTGATTATTTTTGTATAATTTATATTTTGTTTAAAGCTTTTACCTGTTGCCGCTCGAAGCTTGCGATTTAAATATTCCGGTGAGACTTTGTATTCATTTGCCACCTCTTCAAGTGTAATAGTTTGATATGGGGTGAGCATAATTTTTTGTAATGCAAGCCACTCTACAGGAGGCTCAAGTTTTTCTCCATCATAAACATTTTTTAATGAAAACCTTGAATAGTATACCGAGAGCTGCAAAATCATATTTGAAACACTTTTTTCATAAAAAAGGTCCTTTTCATTAAATTCAACTAATAACCTTTCAAAAAGCTGCTCAATAATCTCTTGTTGCTCTGATGTACATTGTACAACTGGATGTCCTTCATATAGTAAATCAGAAAGTGATTCCGCAGGCACCGGGTACACCTGTGTTAATATAGGTAAGGCAACGGGGTAAACACAGGTATAAAGGCCCAATCCTTCTCTTGTACTTATCCCATAAAAATGATATGGGTTTAGATTTATAAAAGAACCCCTCGACAATGGATATTCTATCCCATTTACAAATATTTTACCGGAGCCAGAAAAAACATACATGGTTTCTATATCATCATGTTTATGTAATGGTATATCGCGCATCAAATTTTCCTTGCAGACTCTAATATTGTCCTCAGACTCTTTATTATTATAATAATCAGTTGCGCAAAACCATTCCCCCTGTTTCATATAACTTCACCTTCATTTTATATTGTTTAAGTTTCAACGTAAATTTACTATAAATATTTGCTACCGATTAGTTTACATTATATATATATAAGGGACATATAACAACTGTTTCAAATAGTTGTCATCAATTTATTTACAGAATAGTTCTTATCCGCCCCGATTTATGTTACCTTGATTTAATATATATATAAGTAATATAATAAAAATAATAGCATAAAAAATTCGTTTAAGGGGGGTATTAATTTGGATAATCTAAAATGTATAAGTAAAAATGATATTGAAAATTTCTCAAATCATTATCATTCAAGAGTCGAAAACGAAACAATTTCAAATGCTGTAATAAAAAATGGTATTAAAAATGTTTCACTGAACAATCAATCCTTAATAAATATGAACTACACTTTTTCAAATGAAATTGATGCTGGGACAATAACAAATCAGAAAAAAAGTGGACGATGCTGGATGTTCGCAGGTTTAAACTTATTAAGAATTAATGTTATGAAAAAATGCAACCTGGAAAACTTTGAGTTTTCAGAAAGTTATGGAATGTTCTATGATAAATTTGAAAAGTTTAATTGTTTCCTTGAGAATATAATAGAGACAATTGATGAAGATGTAAACAGCAGGACAGTTGAACTACTTTTAAGGTCAGGTATTCAGGATGGCGGAGAATGGAATATGTTCTGCAACATTGTCAAAAAATATGGTCTTGTCCCAAAATACGTTATGCCTGAAACATTTAGTTCATCAGAATCAGACTCTATGAATAATATCCTTGATTTAAAAGCAACAAAATGTGCTCATGAATTAAGAGAAATGAAGCATAGCGGAAAATCAATGAATGAAATTTATAAGGCAAAACATGAAATGGTAAAAGAAGCTTACTCCATACTATGCATGTTTCTTGGAGAACCTCCAAAGAAATTTGACTTTGAATACAAGGATAAGGATAAAAAATTCAAATGTGATTACAACATGACTCCAAAAGATTTTTATGATAAGTACGTAGGTGTAAACCTTGATGATTATGCTGTAATTATAAACTGTCCGACAGAAGACAAGCCATTTAATAAAATTTATAATATTAAGTATATGCAAAATATGGTGGGTGGACAAGAAAATAATTATCTAAATCTTGATATCGATACATTTAAAAAGTTAATAGTAAATCAGCTATTAAGCAATGAACCTGTTTGGTTTGCCTGTGATGTTGGAAAACAAATGGACAAGGAAAAAGGAATAATGGACAACCACCTTTTTAATTACGAAAGTGTACTTAACACCAATTTGGGTATGAGCAAAGGAAATAAAATAAACTATAGGCAAATATGCCCAACACATGCAATGCTCTTTACAGGTGTGAACATTATAAATGAAAAACCTAACAAATATAAAGTTGAGAACAGCTGGGGAGACAAAAATGGAGAAAAGGGCTTTTTCATTATGAGCGATGAATGGTTTGATGAATACATGATTGAAGGAATTGTAAATAAAAAATATATTCCAGATGAAATAAAAGTGCTATTTGATCAAGAACCAATTAAACTTCCTCCATGGGATGTTTTAAGTTCATTAATGAAATAAAACTTTGCCTTTTACTATCTGATATAAAGGCTGCTGCAAAATGAATTTCAAACACAGCTTCATATTTTGCAGCAGCCTCATTTAAATTAATTAATATTTGAATTTAAATCATTATTTGGATTTAAGTCCTCGATATTCATGCTGTTAGTTTCATCAAGCTTTGGCATTTCAAAATTAATATCTTTTCCAATGTCTGTTGTTTTAGTTGTCATATTAACTTCTATGCCGCTTCCTTTAGCTTCACCGCTTAAATCATTTGCCTTAAAAGATATTTTCTGCTGAATAATATATGAATTTTTATCAATGTCAGCAGTATAAACAAAATCTTTAAACTCAACATTCTTCAATTCATCCTTAAATTTTTTAATTTCATCTTCAAGCATTTTATTCAAATCAGCTTCAGACAACCCTTGTCCATTCTTGCTTTTCTTTAAATTATCTATTGCAGAGCTTTTAAATGTATCATCGCTGTAAACTACATCAGTAAATTGTGACACAATGTTTTTTATATCCTCATCTGCATATTTAACTGTAATTTCTGAAACATTTACGTCCCCATTAATTGTATTTATCTTTTTCTTATCTGTTAAAGTAGCCTTATCTTTCGATAAAGACTTCTTTAAAATATCAAGCATCTTTTTAGCTAACTCTGCTTGAGCCTTTGAATCCTGTTTTTTGTCCTCCTCATACTTTGACATGTCAACTACTAAGTACTTGGGAAACATTGGAACTTGCATAGCAATTTTATTATCCTTCATATACATCTTAGTATTAACGTTAATTCCGCCCATGCCAACGTTTCCATCGCAATACATAGCTTTGCCTGTCTTATCACCCTTTACATTAAATGTCCCTTTAATATTTGAAAATAATGCTGCTATTTGGGCATCAGTTTCGTTCCCTGTTTTTAAATTCTCTCCCATGTTTATTTTCATATCAAAATCTACAGTTTCTGTGCACTTATCAATAGCAGCTGTTTTTTCTGTTGAATTTATAAGTGTCTTAACAGGATCCTTAGAACAACCCATAAAAGCTATAACAGAAATCATCATAAGCGAAATAATTAAAGCAATTTTTTTTCTCATTCCTTCTTCCCCCTCTTTTTGTATATATATTACCTTTATAAACCTATATTACCCGATATTATTAATTCATTTCAAGTATATTCCTTTGTAAACGCTGTAATTATAATCCATACAAGTTGGATAGAGTTGCCTTAAATGGCTACCATCCGTAATACCCTGCTTAAGGCGGAGAATAACGGCTGCTACGCCCCCTGGATCGGTTCACTTATATATAATGTTAATTATTCAACTACTTGTATCTTATGCTCGCCACCTAAAAGAAACACTTCATTTTGTGAATAATTAGTAAAAATCTTCCCATCCATTAAAAAAGTTTTCCCTCTAGTATTTGTTTCCCAAATAAAATCCTTTTTAGCACTATATTTATAAACTCCTTCTCCTTCCTTTCCAAATTTAACATCAGAAACCCTAGTATAAGGTGCAAAATACATATCATCTTCCTCTATAGTATTAAGTCCATAAATTATAATGTTGTCAGTATATTTTGATGCATAATTCATAAGCTCATAAAGCTCTATCCCTCTTTGCTTTTTATAAGGATAATCATTATTCATTCTATTTACCACATTTATATCAATATTGAGTTTCCCTTTTTCACCAATTATCTTTCTATAATTTTCGCCTATAGTTTTATATCTAATAGGTCCAAGATTCCAAAGGGTAAAAGGATCCTCTACCTGAAAAGCAAAGTCATACTTCTTTTGAAGCTTTGAAAGTTCCATTATATCTACGCCAATATCCTCTCTCATTCTTTTCTCCGTTAAACTGTCTATAACGGTTACACTACTTTCAATATACGGTTTACTTTTTTTTATTTCTTCAATGCCCTTCAATATTCCCTCATGAATATTATTGATAAGTGCCACCCTGTACTCAATAATATCCTTTTTCATCTTATCATTTCTCATCCAATAATATTTTGAACCTATATTAAAAGCAGAAAGAGGGTCCACTCCATATTTCTGCTTAAATCCCTCCCTAAAAGATTCATGCATAGGTGTAAACCTCATAGGCAAAATAAATCCTGCATTTGGAGTTTCAAAATAAATTTCCGCAATATCCACTCCATCAAAATTAAGAGCTTTAACTGATTTTTGCATTATTTTAATTACTTCCCTTAAACAGTTCTCATCCTCAAGTGCCATAAGCTTTCTCCAATCAATAGAAGCATCCCTTTCTAATGCAGTTTTTTCTCTCCACTTTGGATGCTCATCCCAAAACTTTTGACTTACCATAGGAAATTCAAACCATGCATAGACCTTTATTCCTTTTTTATGAAGCTCTTCAATAAGCTTTGAAAAATAATCATAATAATCTTCAATAGGATACCACATACTTATATTCGCCTGACTAAAGCCGCAGCTTTTCACCCTTTCCGCAACTTTTTCAGGACTTTCACTGTAATGATATCCTATATCCACATATACTGCTCCGCTATCTCTCTTTACATTGGGTTTTATTCCAAAATCATCTCTAACAGCTTCAAGTAAAAATGGAAAATAATCAAACCCAAAACCACTCTCTGGAGCTAAGTCTATAGCTGAAAAAATAAAACCGCCTTTATTAAATGGCGAATACACTATAAAAGGTTTTTCCTTATTGCTCACATAACCTAAGGTTTTAAACTTATTATCATTATTAAACCCAAAACCTTCAGCTTTGTTTTTAAATCTAATATTAATGCCAGGATGAGAAGCCCACCTATATCCGCTTATTTGAATCTTCTCCCCATAAAAATCCATCCCAAGCTTTTGGCTTAAGCTGCTTTTCCCAGAGGTTATAAGATGCCCTCCGTCTTTTGTCCAATTTATTATATAATCCTCACTCTCCTTATCTAATTTAAGAGCTTCCTCAAAAGGCACAACAAGCACTTTAACATCCCTATAGCTTTCTTTCAGCTTAATAAGTCCATCCTTAACCACAGTAAATCCTACACTTTTAAACATTGAGCCAATAGATTCATATTCACCTTCAGGCTCACTTAATATAAGGACCCCTGTCATTATTCCATTAAAATCATTATCAAAACTACAAGTTTCTTTAGCAGAATCAATATTTGTCACTTTTTTTTCTTTTAAATTGCAGTATATAAGTAAAGAAAAGATTATTACAGTAAGAGCAGCACATAAATAAGTATATTTTTTTTTCATTAAAATCACCCAAACTTTAAAATACTCTTTTCAATATTATTGCAATTTTTTACTATAAATAATCATCAAGCGTTAGGGACAGTTAAGAAGTAAATTGATATTTAAAAAACTGAGGGACGGTTAATGACTATTTTTTATATCATAAAATCATTAACCGTCCCTAAATGCCAAATGCCAAATGCCAAATGCACCAAATGCAAAAAGTTCTCAACTGTCCCTAAATGCTAAATGCCTAAATGCAGTGTAAAAAAAGCAGGGGCAAAATTATTGTCCCCACTTTTTACTTTTATGCTTAAATGTAATAATCATAGCTACCCCATCAAAGGCCCACTGAATAGAAGTTACAACCCATACATACTGAACTGGAAGCTTCCAAACATATATAACTAAATACATAAGAGGTATCCTAATTATCCAGCTTGATATAAGTGAAATTAAAAATGGAGTTTTAGTATCCCCCGCTCCTTTTAAGGCACCGCCAAGTACCATGGATACTCCCATAAATGGCTGTTCAATGGATGCAATCATAAGACAAGCTGTTCCAAGTTTTATTGTATCTGCTTCCTTAATAAAAATAGTTATAAGCTGTCTTGGAATAAGCAAAAAGAGTATTGAGCAAAAACACATTAAAAGTGTTCCATAAATCATTGAAATATAAGCATATTCTCTTGCATTTTTAAAATCTTTTGCTCCAATTCTCTGCCCAACAAGAGCTGTTGCAGCCACACCAAATCCCCAGCCCGGCATAAAGGAAACAGATTCAATAGTTGTAGTTATTTGATTTGCAGAAAAAGCAGTTTCTCCCATATGCATTATAAAGGATAATGTCACAAGTCTACTAATACTAAAAGCTCCCTCTTGAGATCCAGAAGGCACAGATAAATTAACTAGTTTTGATATATATTTCTTTTTAAATTCCTTCATAAAATCAAATTTTAACTTGAACTTCGAAAATTTAATATAATAAACTAAAAGAAAAATAAATCCAGCAAAATAAGATGTTGACGTTGCAATAGCAGAACCTACTATTCCAAATTCTTTAGCTCCTAATTTTCCAAAAATAAGTATGTCATCAAGAGCTATGGTAATTATGTTTATAATAACTGAAACTGCAAAAGGTATTACTGTATTTCCTGTTCCTCTAAGGCCAGCATTAAGCATATTGCAAAGCATATTAAAAAATGTGCCTACAGAAACAACTCTTAAAAATTTAGCCCCATAATATAGGACATCCCCTTTTGCTCCAAAAACTTTCAATATAGTATGCGGAAAAAATCCAAAAATGCAGGATATTATAAATGCAATTATTGTCCCTAATAAAAATCCCTGGCTTAAATAATTTTCAGCTTCATCTTTCTTGTTTGCTCCCATGCTGTTTGCAACTGTAGTTGTTATTCCTACACTTATTCCTACTGCAATGAAAATATTTACTGCTGTATAAACTATCTCTGAGCTAAATCCTACAGCTGAAACTGCAATTTTCCCCCCATAATTTCCAACAAACATAGTATCTATAACCCATACCATCATGTATAAAAACATTTCTCCAACGGCAGGAAATGCTATTTTAAGTACTTTATTTGATTTTGACAAGCAAATGCCCCCCTTTCCACTTTTTAGCATATCATGAAAGGGGGTATTTTTTCAACCAGTAGTTATAACATACCACGGCTGGCACTTGTTACAGCTTTACACAGCTTTGCATAACCTGGGACATTTAAGAACTCTTTGTTTAGACTTAGGGACGGTTAAGAACTATCTTTTATGTTCAAAAATCCTTAACCATCCCTTATAACCTTATAACTTATAAGTTCTTAACCGTATATATAATTCTAAATAGTTCTTAACCGTCACCATAATGTAATGTAACGTGCAAAAAATGCTCCCTCCCAAGCAAACAAGTTTTTATTATTTCACTTGTGTACCTAGAAGGGAGCATATCAAATCCAATAACCATCCCTATTTATAAATCGAAACTATGCTGATTTTAAGAACTTTTTACTTTTCCCATTCTTCTAATGTTTTAGTTAAAAGACTGATTACAGCCTCCACATCCTTCATATCTACAAGCTCCTCTGGAGTATGAACATATCTTGATGGGATTGAAATAGCCCCAGTTAAAACTCCCGTTTTTGAGACATGAATTTCAGATCCATCTGTAGCTCCGCCAACTAATATCTCATACTGGTGCTTTATTCCATACTTCTCTGCAGTTTCTTCTAAAAACTTTTTAATAAAGGGGTGGCATATCATTCCGCCGTCCTTTACCTTAATTGCAGCACCGTCCCCCATCTTAACAGCCATTGCATTGCAATTTGGGGTATCGCCTGTGTCTGTTACATCAATAACAACTGCCATATCCGGTTCTATTGCAAATGCAGATGTAGCTGCACCGCTTGTATATGTTTCCTCCTGAACTGTAAAAGTAAAATAAACGTCTGACTTGTTATCTTTTAACCTCTTTGCTGCCTCAATTAAAATGTAACATCCTATTCTGTCATCTAAAGCTCCAGAGTAAACCCTGTCTCCTACCAACTTAAAAAAGGATTTAAATACTGCGAAGTCCCCAATTCTAACTTTGCTTTCTGCCTCTTCCTTTGAGCATGCTCCAATATCAATATAAAGATCTTTAAGCTTTAAGTCCTTAATTTCTTTTTTATCCTCTTTAGAAACTATCCCAGTTACTCCATTTTTAAATCTCACTATATGATATAAAATAGCATGAGGGTCTACCCAGCCTACATTTGTAAACCTTAAATATCCTTCTTTTTCAATGTAGCTTACCATAACTCCAATTTGATCCATATGGGCGGAGGTCATTATTTTTTTGCTTGTCTTTCCTTTTTTAAGGGCAATTATGTTCCCAAGCCTATCCCTTTTTATTTCATCCACATAAGGTTTGATTTCATCAATTATTATGTCTGCCACTTCATCCTCATAACCTGAAGGTCCAAAAGCAGCTGTAAGCTTATTTAGAAGCTCCATTAAAATTCCCCCTTCTCAATATTTTTTAGTACCAGCTTTATTAGTTTAAGCGTATTTTCAAAATCTTTCTTTTTAATCATAGATATAGGTGAGTGAATATATCTTGTTGGTACAGAAATTGTGCATGTTAAACAGCCTTCCCTAGCCCTGCTGATTCTCCCAGCATCATTTCCGCCAACAATTCCTCTTCTAAATTGATAAGGTATTTTATTTTCCTCTGCTGTATTTATTATCATTTTCAAAAGCTTCCCGCTTGCCGAAGAAGTTCTGTCCATAAGAGATATTGCAGGACCATCTCCTAATGTTGTTACAAAATCCTTTTCATCCTTTGCAATATCTGCACAGGTTGTCCCCTCAATAGCTATTGCCACATCCGGCTTTATTCTATATGCAGCAACCCCTGCTCCACGGGATCCTACTTCCTCTTGAGCTGTAAAAGCCCCATATAAATCAAAATCATAATCATCTTTTAATAATTTTGTTAAAAGAAAGCATCCTATCCTGTCATCAAGCGCCTTTGCTTTTATTGTTTCGCCAAGGTCTATATATTCACTTTCAAAAGCTGCAAAATCTCCAAGTTTTACATACTTTTCTGCCTCTTCCTTTGAAGTAGCGCCAATATCTATAAAAAGATCCTTTTTAGGAATAGGCTTTCCCCTTTCTTCTCTGTCTTGAAGATGAATAGGTTTTACACCTATAACCCCTAATAAATTATTTTTTACAAATACTACTCTTTTTGAAACAAGGATTCTTGGGTCAATCCCTCCAACAGTTCCGAACTTGATCCTTCCATCCTTGCAAATGGATGTAACAATAAATCCAACTTCGTCCATATGAGCAGCTATCATAACCCTTTTCCCGCTGCCCTTCTTATGAACCATTAAATTTCCCATACTGTCAACAACTATATCCCCGAAGTTTTGAACCTTTGACTTTATAACATCTCTTATGTTTCCTTCGCATCCAGAAGGTGATAGTGCATCTGTATATTCTTTTAGCACATCATAGTTCATAAGAATCACCATCCTTTATTTCAGATATAAACTGCGCTAGAAGCTTCCCTGCAGTTTTTACATCCCTGTAATCTATAACTTCAGTTGAAGTGTGCATATATTTAAGAGGTAAAGAAATTAAAAGCGTAGGAACACCTTCCCTTTGTATTTGCATTTCCCAAGCATCTGTCCCAGTTGCTCCAGGAGATACACTTATAGAATGAGGAATATTATTTTCCTTTGCAACTTCAATAAGCTTTTCAGTAAGCTTAGGATGAAGATTAGGGCCTACATAAATCGGAATACCCTTTCCGCAATCTCCATCTACATCATCATCATCTAAATATGTATCTCCAAAAGTGACATCAACGGCAATTCCAATTTGAGGATTGATTTTGTAGGTGCTTGTACTTACTCCTCCACATCCTGTTTCCTCCATTACAGAGGATACAAAATATACATCAGCATAATGGTTCATTTTTTGAAGTTCCCTTGCGCATTCATAAAGAATGGCAATTCCTGATCTATCATCTAAAGCCTTTCCTGTCATAAAATTCCCTAAAAGATTTTTTGCTTCTCTTTTAATAGTGATAAAATCTCCTATGGTTATCAGCTTTAAAACTTCATCTTTATCAAGCCCTGTATCTATAACCATATCCTCAATTTTAACAGCTTTTTTCATATCATCACTGCTTAAAACATGAGGAGGCTTGGCTCCAATGACACCATATACATCCTTTTTACCATGAATTATAACTTCCTGAGCTGGTAATGTTTTAGGATCTATTCCTGCAACCTCATTAAAATGTATAAAACCTCTTTCGTCAATTCCAGTAACTAAAAGTCCTACTTCATCAGCATGGGCTGCAATCATTATCTTAAACTTTCCATCAGAGCTTCCCTTTTTATGTGCAATAAAATCTCCAAGATTGCCCTCATCTATGTCATCTACGTAATCTTTAAATGCATCACTTAATGTATTCTTTAAAAGATACTCACTGCCTGATACTGCATTTAAATTGCTTAATTTAAAAAGCAGTTCTTTCCCATCCATAAAATCCCTCCTTCGTAACAACTTTATATAATTTAATTATATCACAAATAGCAGTGAAAGTGCCGCCACCCGGTATGCGGCAAGCTTAAATGTTGTCTAAAAATAGTTGTTAACTGTCCACAGGTTGTCTATAATAAACTTAAGTATATAATTTATAGGAAGGTGTGCATATGAAAACTTTAATTAAAAATGCTAATGTAATAACCCCATATGAAATACAAGAAAATTCCAATGTTTTAATACAGGATGGAAAAATTGAAGGTATTTTTTCAAATACTAAAGCATTTGATGAAAAAAATATCAATGTGATTGATGCTAAAGGAAAGTTTTTAGCTCCTGGTTTCATAGATGTCCATAATCACGGAAATAATGGGCATGATGCTATGGAAGGAACATTTGAAGCCATTGATTCTATAGCAAGATTTCATATTAAAAATGGAGTTACAGGATTTTTGGCAACCACTATGACTGCTTCTATTCCTAAAACTAAAGCTGCAGCATCCTGCGCTTCTGACTATATGGAAAAATATAATGATAACTACTCTTATCCAAAGGCTCAAGTTCTTGGCATTTATTTTGAAGGGCCATATTTTTCAATGGAGAAAAAAGGTGCCCAGCCAGCAGAGTATATTAAAAACCCAACACCTGAAGAAATTGATGAGCTTATTGAAGCTTCAAAAGGAAATGCAAAAGTAATTGCAATTGCACCAGAGCTAAATGGAGCAGTTGAATCTATAAGGCACATAAGGTCTAAAGGAATCACTGTATCTGCAGGTCATTCCAATGCTACTTATGATGAAACTATGCTTGGAATTGAAAATGGAGTAACAGAAGCTACTCATTTATATAATGGTATGAGAAGCTTTACGCACAGAGATCCGGGAATAGTAGGTGCAGTTTTAACTGATGAAAGAATCCGCTGTGAAATGATTTGTGATGGAATTCATCTTCACAAGGCTGCTGTTAAAATGGCAATTAAGCTAAAAGGGAAGGATGGAATAATATTAATTTCTGATGCAATGATGGCTGCAGGTCTTAAGGATGGCAAATATGCACTTGGGGGACAAGATGTTTATGTTAAGGGCGGTGCAGCAAGACTTAAAGACGGAACCTTGGCCGGCTCAACTTTAACTCTTAACAGAGCTGTTTATAACATGATTCATCTTTATGGAGTACCACTTAAAGATGCAGTAAGGATGGCCTCCTTAAATCCCGCAAAAAATATTGGAATAGATGACCAAAAAGGAAGCATAGAGATAGGAAAAGATGCAGATCTTATTTTATTCGATAAAGATATCCAAGTTTCCTGTGCCATTGTAAATGGGAACATACTTTTTAATAAATAAACAAATATCAAAAATACAAAAATAGGGACAGATAAGAGCTCTTTTAAATCAGCTTAAATTTTACTGCTTGTACTAAACGAGCTGAAGGACAATATTTCTTATATGTCCCCTTTTTTTGCCTAAAAATAGAAATAGATATCAGAGATATTAGGGACAGTTAAGTACTTTTTTAAATCAACTAAAACTCTATCTACCCTGCATACTGCTTGTGCTAAATATTCAAAGGTGAAACAATCCTTAAACGTCCCCCATATAGGTCAAGGTAAAACGATTCTCAAACGTCCTCCCTAGGCTTGTACTAAATAAGTCGAAGAGCAAAAGTTCTTAACTGTCCCTTGGCTTGTCCGGTTTTTTGATTAATAAAAGTTCTTAACTGTCCCCTGGGCTCGTCTAGTTTTCGAGGGGGGTTATACATACAAATGAT
>ENA-UOOM01000906-UOOM01000906.1-fermentation-metagenome-genome-assembly--contig:-NODE-906-length-31324-cov-8.316160_pt1 | contig 31324 bp, 31 predicted proteins | sample MGYA00245781_ERZ724031 | MGnify/ENA primary metagenome ERZ724031 (study PRJEB28704, sample SAMN03018317) | fermentation metagenome | biome: anthropogenic terrestrial biome; feature: soil; material... | reverse complement strand
AAGGCGGTCGATATGCCCAAGAAACAATAAGACAGCCATTTGATTCCGGAATCAATTGCCGCACAAAAAGGGGAACTAACGGCACGGTTTAATAGGGGAACTTATTGAACCATACCCCAAACCGATACGGAAATGCAATAAACAAGGCACTTCAAGCGAAGTGCCTTGTTTATTTTTCAAAATATTTGCCTTATTCTTAATTACTTCCCCAGCAGGTTATACAGCACCTGCGCCATCTCCGCGCGGGTGGTTGTGCCGGTCGGGTTGAGCTTACCATTAGAGCCGCCGACAGTACCCGTTACGACAAAGGCTGCCATCGCTTCCTGCGCCCACGAGCTAATCTGCGTAGCGTCGGAGAAGTCGAGGACGGTCTTGCCGGAATCGCCTCCGGGTAGTTGCTCGATGGACTTCAGCGCGTTATACAGCAGGGTGAACATTTCCTGACGGGTGATCTCCTTGCCCGGTGCGTACATATTGTTACCTACACCTGTTGTAATCCCGAGCCGCTTCGCCGCCGCGAGATAGCCGCTATAATAGGTGTTACCGGCATCCGCAAAGTTGTCGGTTGCGTTTTTGTCAGGAGCCATTCCGTAGGATCTCATCATCAGGACAATGAACTCGCCGCGCGTGAGCTTGGCGTCAGGGCTGTAATTTCCGTTACCCGTGCCTGATGTAATCTCTCTTGCTGCTATGAAACTCACCGCTTTGTTGTACCATGCGCCCGCCGCTACATCATTGAAGGTCTTATGCACATACGCCACGGCGTAGTCGCTGAAGTGCGTGGCGAAAAAGGTCACCGTTTTGGTAGCCGGGTCGTAGCGTCCGTTGGGTACCGATACGACATTGCCGCTGCCGTCAATGTACCATACGACGATGCTTTCGGGATTGGCAAGCTCCGCCGCTGTCGGGGTATAGGGTATGCTCACCGTTACCGGCGCATTGGGATTGCTCCAGTCAGTCTGCCTGCCGTCAATAGACAGCGTTAGCTGTATCAGCGGTCTGTCGCCGATGGCGGTTTTCACGTCATCGGGCAGGTCGTCTTTATTTCCCTGACCGACGGAGATTTCCGCCTTGCCTCCGCTTATACCCGCTACGCCTGTCAGCATATTGGACAAGAGGGTAACGCTGCCGTTATCCGTATTGATGGTCAGCGTTCCCCGAGCGTCAGCCCTTGACAGGCTCGGCACCGGTATGCTGACCGAATAAATGCTGACGTCGGGAACTGTGGGCAAGGTGATAACTGTCCCGCCCTGGGCAAGGCTCTGGGAGCCGGCGTCTACAGACGCGGTTTTGGCATCCTTGTCAACCGTGATGGTCAGCGTTGCTTCAGCGCCGTTTTCCGCTTTCACGTCCGCTTTATATTCCGGCGCTGCCGGTGTTGAGGGAGTGCCGCCGCCGGAGGAACCACCGCCAACGGTTGTAAAGGTGGCCGTAACGATGGTTGCGTTTGCGGGCGCCGTAAAGGTGGTACTGGCGGAATTGGCGTTGCCGAAGGTGCCGCCGTTGCTTGTAGTCCATTTATCGAACCGGTAGCCGGAGGCGGGCGAAGCGGAAATGTCGATGACCGTACCGGCCCCATAGTTGCCGCTGGCGCCGACGGTGATGCTGCCGCCCGTATCTGCCGTGATGGTCAGGGAATAGATAGCTGCCTGTACGGTCACGGTCGTCGTTACCTTCAACTCTGTGGCGGGAATCGTCTGCTCCACGCCTGCCGGCAGTTCAAACGTTCCGGTAGCGGTATAGCTTCCCGGCGTATCGCCGGCATAGTCTGTGATCATCCAATTGAGAGCCGCGGCATGCGTTTGGCTGTTGACGTCCACAACCGTCGTATTCCCCGGTAAAGCGGCAAGGGCCTGGGATAATGTTGTACCGTAAGGAACAGTTATACCACCCGCAGGGCTGATGCTTACCAGCTCATAACCAACGAGATATTGAGGAAAGCTTCCGCTTTGCTCTCCGCCCACGCCCGAAAGCACAGGCAGGCTTCCTTCCGCGAAGTCCCAAATAGCATTGCCGCTACCATCCTGCGCTTCAATGAACGGCGTCCATGTGTCCTCCTGGCACATTTGCGCATAACGGAGGGAAACGCCGTTGTTGTCATCATCGGCTCCGACGGCTATGGAAACTACACCGTTTATGGGCATAAACGCCCATGCCATATTGCCGGATATGGCTGCGCCTGCGTCGACACGCCCTACGATGCGCCCTGTATTACTGCCCTCATTTACAGACGAATTGAGCGCAGCAGTATTCCTCACAATACTGTTTGTTAATCCTACAATACCTCCGACATCCTCCCCGCTTCCAGTAACCAGGCTTGTGGTATAGCAATTTTCGATCAGCCCTAATGCATTGACTCCCGCTATACCGCCTACTCCATGCCCTCCGCTGACCGTACCGGTACTGTAACAGTTTTTCAGCGTACTCCCATGCAGTGCGCCGGCTATCCCGCCGGCCCTTCGCAGACCGATGACATCTCCGGTGCTGTAGCAGTTTTCTACGACCGGTCCCTCATAGAAATATCCTATAAGCCCTCCGGTATATGATTGGATGTGTGTCGTCAAATTGACGACCTCGCCGGTACTGTAACAACCGGTTATTGTAGGCTTGGCGCTGTAGCATTCTCCAACAAGGCCGCCCATCGAGACAGGAACAGATGTGCTTTGTAAATTGACGTCGGCAGTGCTGAAGCTGTTGGCAATCGCCGCGTTGCTTGAAATGGTTCCAACCAGACCTCCCATTCGCGGCCCAACGTCAGGCGGGTCTTCAACGCTGACGCTGCCACTGCTGCTGCACTGATCGATCGTTCCTGTTTTAGTGATTCCTGAATTATACCCAACCAACCCTCCTAAATGGGTGGACGCCTTGCCTCCCACCGTGGCGGCACTACAGCTTTGGCTGATAGAACCCTGATTCGATCCGGCAAGGCCGCCCACTGACGCATACCTTCCGCCTATCACTTCGGCCTCGACTTTGCAATTGCTGATGGTGCCGCGATTGTAGCCTACCAGACTTCCTACATTCGTGCTTACTCCCGATGTGTGCGTTGCGTGAATGCTGGCGTTTTCCAGCGCTATATTATTCAGCCTGCCGTCGTCTCCCACCACGCCGAATAATCCCACAGTATTCACCGTATCTGTATCTGTCTCAATAGTCAGATTGGAAATCGTATGTCCATTGCCGTTGTAGCTGCCGTTGAAACGGGCCGTAGATGGAGCATTAACCCCGATGGGCGTCCAGTTGATGCCTGTCAGGTCAATGTTCGCCGTCTGGATATAATAAGCGCCCAAGCCTTTTGTACGGATTTCGTTTAAGTGGGCGGGCGATGTTACCTTATAAGGACTGCCCTCGCTGCCGTTGCCCTCCCAGACCGGCGGGGTTATCGTCACGGTATAACCGGTTGCCTTGCCTCCAAAGCTGATGGTCAGCGCCTGACTGCCCACCGGTTCGGAGCTGCTGAAGCCGCTGATATGTCCCGTGGTAATAGGCAGCACCGCGGTGTTGCCGCCCGCATAGTATCCTTTTACCTCCAAACCGGTGATGTCCAGCTGATCGCCCCACGAATAGGTGAGTTTATTTGCCGGGGCGGTAACGGCAATACTGTCAAGGGAAATGGTAGTTATAATATCGTAGCCGATCAAGCCGCCTACAGTCGCGCCGCTCCCGCCTTCAATAAAGCCGGTACTGTGGCTATTGGTTATGCTCACACTGGCTGTGAAGGACCCCCTGCGATACCCCACCAGCCCGCCTACGTCTGCGTCCGCTCCACCGCGAACGTTTCCGGTGCTGTTGCTGTTGCTGATGCTCGATCCGCTCACACCCACCGAGTTAATAGAACCGATAAGGCCGCCCGCGCTCGAGTAATCCCCTCCGTTTACGTTTGCGCCGCTTGTGCTGGCTGAAATCGCCCCGTAGTTGCCGCCGGCAAGGCCGCCCACGCGTGCAACGTCCCCGCTGGTCACCGTGCCGTCGCTGCTGCATTGGCTGACGGTTCCAGAAATATAGTTAAGACCAACCAGGCCGCCCGTGCTTGCTCTGTCGCCGCCGGTGACGCTGCCGTCACTGCTGCATTGGCTGATGGAACCAAAGTTGCTGCCGGCCAAACCGCCTACGCATCCGGATTCTATGGTTGAGTTGACCGAGACGTTTTCTAGCGTGATATTTGTGAGAGTTCCGCCGCTGTCTACCTCACCGAACAGGCCCACATATGTGCTTGTTCCGTCGTTGATGGTCAGGTTGGATATGGTCTTGTTGTCGCCGTTGTAAGAGCCGGCGAATAGGTTAATGCTATCCCCGATGGGCGTCCAGTTGGTATAGCCCGCCTCCACCAAGTCAATATTCTCTGTTTGGATGTAGTGCTTATCCAATCCCTGATTAGGAATATTTGCAAGGTGCGCCGCGGACGATACCTCATAAGGACTGCCCGCAGAGCCGTCGCCCACCCATGTCACTGACATCGGGCCGAACAACATCTGCGGTTCGCCTTCATCCGTCTGTTCTTTCAGCACCGTCACCGTGAATACCTTGGTATCCTCGGCCTCACCATAAGTAATCGTAGCGGTCAGGGCGACTTCCGCATCTTCGGCGTCGGCGTCCGGCCGTGTGACCGCACCGTCATGGGCGATTATCTCCGAGGTATCCGACAGCCATGTGATGGCGCTGCCCAAAACGCCGGTCAGCGGCAGCGTTAGATCGCCGGTTACGCTGTCCGCGCTGTCGCCCTCTGCGAAGCCGATGGCGAGGCCATCCTGATCGTCGGCAACGATTTCGCTGTCGCTCAATTCCGCCTGTGCTTTTAGTACCGTTACCGTGAAGGCCTTGGTGTCCTCGGCCTCGCCGTAAGTAATTGTGGCGGTCAGGTTGATTTTCGCGTCCTCGGCCTCGCTATCCGGCCTTGTGACCGTGCCGTCATTGTCGATCACCTCTGGGGTATCCGACAGCCATACGATGCCGCTTCCCGAAGCGCCGGTCGTCACCAGGATCAGATTCCCGGTCACGCCCTCCGCGCTGTCGCCGTCCGCGAAGCCTACGGCGAGGGCGTCCTTGTCGGTGGCGACGATGGCCGCGTCGTCAAGCCCTTCCGCATAAGCTGTCACCGGAAGGCCCGTCATGCCTGCGATCATGCAGAGCGATAGAACCAAGGCCGTTATTTTCCGAAACATGTTTTTCACTGTTATCGTCCTCCCATCTATGAAATTTTACGACCCCGATTTTAGCCGTAGGGTCGTGGTGTCCAATGACAAACATTGTATAGGGTTTTTCAAAATGAGGCATTGACACTTTTAAGGTTTAAGGAAAAAACTAAAAATTTTTTTGCGCAGGACAGGGGAAAATCCTCAAATCGCGTCTGCGATTCCAGTCCTTCGGCTCCGGTCTTGTGCCTCATGCGGAATTCGGAGGGTGTGCAGCTATAAAACTGCTTGAAGCTCTTGATCAGGTATTTGGGATCGGAGAACCCGCATTCCGGCGAAATCTCGTAGATCATTTTGTCCGTGGAGAGCAGCAGCCGGGCCGCCTGCATGCAGTAGCCGCTGTTGATCAGCTCCCGCAGAGAATACCCGTATTTCTCCCGGATGTCATTGGACATGTGCTGCTGGGTGATCCCCGCGGCCTTCGCCAGCTCCGCCAGGGAGTTGCGCGCCACCGGCTTCTGCCGTACATACTCATAAATCTGCCTGTACCGCTGCACCTGCCGGTCGCTGATCCGCTTGATCCCCGCACCGTAGCGTAAATAATCGAAGTTGTCGGTCATATAGGCCAGCAGCTCCGTTAGACGGGCTTCTACGGAGGCTTCATGGTACGGGCCTTTTTCATCGTCCGGGAGGAGCTGCACCAACCGGGAGATGTGTTCTTTCAGACAGCGGTATCTTTCCGGCACTTCGGCCTCGTGGTAAGTGGAACAGCAGTGAAAAAGCACATATGCAAAGTCCGGATCGACACGGCCGCAGAAGACGGGGTCTATCTGCAGAAGCAGCAGCCGGTTTGCTCCGCCGCTCTTTTTGATGCGGTGCGGCTCGTCCACGTTGACCACAGCGATTTCGTTCGCTTTCAGCAGGTGGGTTTCGCCGCACAGGGTAATCTCCGCCTTGCCCTCCAGCACCAGGATGATCTCCACGGCGCTGTGCCAGTGGTAGGGGTATTCGTCGACCCGCGCTACCTTCGCTTTCAGTGGTAGCTGCTCTGAAAATTCAACGATTTCCGGGTACATTCATCATCACCTTTCTTTCCTCGTTGCCATAACTCTATTGCATTTGAAAAGGCGGCGCATTGACACTTTTAAGCTCCGAGAAAAAAAAGTCAGGTTTTTTCAAAAAAATAGACCGCCGTTGAAAGTATCCCTTTTTTTACTTCTTCAGCACCCTTGATCATTGTAAGATACATATTGCGGAGGTCTAGACAGCAATTAGACGCTGGTTCCAAGCAACATCGTTATGATATTCCGGGAATCCAGGTTGTCCAGTAATACTCTGGGTTAGGCAGGAATTATCAATATTTTGTTGAATATTGTAAATTAAACAAATGAATATACTCCGAGCCTTTTAACCTAAAGCGCAAACCAGGGTTTTCAGGCCGAAAGGGTATGTCTGGAAACGGGCATGCCTCCTATTTGGAAAGGAGTTCGCTGAATTCGACCCGATTCAAAGATGAACTGTCTTTTGTGGTTTATCTATATTAATCAGGTTGTTTGGAAAGTCATCTTAACCCGGCACTTTTTTCAGCCGGGTTTTTTGTTTATTCAGAGTCTCTTGGAGAGTGTTGATGGACTGAAAACAGAAAAACCCATATATCCAGACCTTTTTAATAATGTAGATATGCTGAACGAGACTACGTATTTTTATAAACGATGCTTCGATTTTGAATTAAGTGAAACGGATGTTCAAAAGATTATGGAGGGAAAAGAATTTAAAAAGATGGTCGGAGAAGTGAAAGCCAATAGGTAACAAAGCAATATGATAGGGGAAACTTCAAGATAAGCGTGTTCTCAAAGAGAAGGAGAAGGTTTAAATGAAGATTTATATTTCCATAGATGATACCGACAGCCTGGATATCGGGGCAACCGGCCAATCAGCCAATGCACTGCGCAAGATGATCAAAGACAAGGGCTGGGGGGACTCCGAACCCGTAACCCGGCATCAGTTGTTACTTCATCCCGATATACCGTATACTTCCCACAACAGCTCTATGTGTTTTTCTGTAGATGTTGGTATGGATAATTTGGAGGAGCTAATTAATTGCGCAGCCGATTTTTTGGAAAACACCAGTGCTCCCGGTTCTGATCCCGGACTGTGTGTGGCGGTAAGTGACCAGATTAAGGATGTCGACCATTTGATTTCCTTCGGATTCAGGGCTAAAACTGAAATCCTGAGTAAAGATGAAGCCTACATAACAGCAGAACATTGCGGTATTCATCTTTCGGAACATGGGGGAACCGGACTGGGAATTATAGGAGCGATGGCCGGAGTGGCCCTTCGCATAACTGGAAATGACGGAAGATTTCAGGGTAAAATGCAATTAAAAGACAGTGGAGAACCGATGGGGATCCAAGAGATTATTGAGAATACCGCAATTGATGAAGTGCAATCAATTGAAGGACAAACTCTGAGAAACGATGAGATAATTATCATCGGAGATAAAATAAAAACGGTTTTACTTGACGGGAAACGAAAGCTTCTAGTCTATCGTAAAAACGATGAGTGGCATACCTGTACCAATAAGCATCTGCAGAATTATTGAGGTGCTTCTTTTATCACATGACATTCAGTATGTAAAGCGGAGGTGGGTCATGAATATATTTATTGGAATTGATGACTCCCGACAACTTGACGGATTTAAAGCCGGGGAAACCGCTTCTTTGTTAGCCAGGGCTATCGAAGACAACGGCTGGGGTAAATCCAAAATCCCCAGCCGTCACCGGCTTCACACCCATCCTGATATCGGATATAAAAAGCATAATACTGCGCGGAGTTTTTCTGCAAATATTGAAGAACAATACCTGGAAGCATTGATTGAATATGCCTGTGCCATGATAAAATCTAATGTTGCCCCGGACTCCAATACTGGACTGGCGATTGTGATTCCGGAAAGAATGGCAAACCCTGACGATCTGATTACATATGCCTATCGGGTTAAAGAGAAGTTTGTCAGTAAGGATGAATCTTTAGAATTAGCAAAAATGCCCGGCATTTATTTATTCGAGTTGAGCGGCAACGGCAAAGGGATAATCGGTGCACTGGCCGGAGCGGGACTTCGCTTTACTGGTAATGATGGACAATTCAGAGGCAAACTGAAGCTCGGTAATGAAGAATACTATATTGCGACAGTGAAGGAAATCATAGAAAAAACCTATGTCGAACAGGTCAAAAATATGGATTTCGGTAATCTAGATAATAATGAGTATGTACGTATGGGTGAAAAAGTAAAAGTCGTCCTGCTTGATCATCGATATACATTAATGGTTTTTCCGACTGATATAGAGCACCCCAAATGGCAGACCAGCACCACCCATATGTTGCGCATGTTTTAAACGCGGCGAGAAGGATTATGAGGATGGGGCCATAATATCTCATGAGATATTAGCCTGGATCGGAGATGTGAAATAGAATGTGGCTTATAACAGACAAAGGAGAGCGCGAGTTTTCTGGAAGTAAAATGGATTGGGATGTTGTGGCTCAAATTGCTGAGAACTGCCCCGGATTTGAACCAGATGATGAAGATGAGATCGTGGCCGATGAGGCTGTCTCCTGCTACAATTGTCGCTACCGGCGCTGGACGATGAATTCTTTTTGTTGTTTACTGCTCACTTAAAAATGGTGCTCAACGCTTCAAGCCTCAGGCTTCTCTTCACCCCTGCGGCATTTCTTGTTATGGCGCGGCATGTCTAAAACTGCAGCCCAAGCACAGCCCGTTATAGCATAAGATAAAATAGCTCCTCCGCATTCAGGGCAGCCGCCTCTGCTCCCCTTGCCCCTTGTATGTCCCAGAAATGCCTCTATGCCCTGCTCTTTTATATTCTCCCCCATACTAAATAGTATTGGCTGCGGCAGCGCTTATCCAGGGGATTCAGGGATAATCGCCCCGCATCTACCGGTTGTCAAGTCGAACAGGGTTCGTAACTAAATATTTTTTAAATAGCAATCCTAGTGTGACTCCAAAAACGACAGCACCGGATATATGTATATAGTAATCACTTAGAGACCTTATTGGGATATACTTACCTTCAATAGTCGATGTAAATAAAAGTTCAGTAAGCACCCAAGATAATAAACCTATGGTTAGACCTTTAAGAATTAAATAATCTTGACCGAGCTTCTGAAGCAGATAATAAAACACAGTCCCGATAAACCCGCCAAATATAATATTTACAATGACCCCGATAATCACTGTAGGCCTGTCAAATGTCACAAAAAGGCTATCCAACTGGTAAATACTGTACTGTCCAATACCAAACGATACCAGCAGCCGGGTGAAGATCTCCCCTGGCATAGTGGATAAAGCACCTAATAATGCTGCTATCAACGGTTTATCGTTGTTCATTAAGGTCTTCCCTCATTCTGCCCGATTCATAATTGAGAACTGCAGCTGACATAATACTGACACTGCTATTGTGGCTAATATCAATACTATTTATTCCGCTTATAGAAGCATCGTAAGAGGTGCAAATGGTGCATTGATCGATTTAGCATGGGACCGGGCTAAATTTAGTTCTGTAGTAACTACTCCTCGCCCCAACGGTATTTTTTATTCTGGCGCAGTTTGTCTAGACTGCACTTTAGGCACAGCCCGTTATGACAGCAGATAACCCCGCCGCATTGAGGGCAGCCCCACTTCTCCCTTTGCTTTGCCAGGAATTTCTTCATGCCCTGTTCCTTGATTTGTTCGAGGTTTTCTACCATACTCATATGGTATTTGCTGCGGTAGCGCTTATCCAGGGATTTCAAACGCCTGCAGGGATAATCCCCGCATTCAAAGCAAAACTTCACCCGTCCTTTCCCCAACAGTTCGCAGTGCTTTTTCATGAAGATACAATTCTTGCCGCGCGGCAGGCAGCCGGCGCAGTACGCCTTTTTGAATCCCTGTTTCTTCAGGTCGTTTTTCAGGGCCAGATAATTGACGCATAGTGCGCAGTTCATCCCACAGGGGGCAATGAGTCTTTCTTCCATATCCAGACACCCCTCGATTCAAAAACATGATCAGTACCCATATATTCGGAGCAATTGCAAAACACTTTACACCTGCTCGATAACAGGACATCTAAACAAAGGGTGCGGTTCAAGCAGAAAGAACCACACCCTGAGACTGAAACCCCGTCTTATGATTTTATTAATTAGCGCAAGGCCGCACCGGCGATGATCATACGCTGGGCTTCGGAGGTGCCTTCGCCGATTTCGGTCAGCTTGACATCGCGGTAGAGGCGCTCCACCTTAGCCCCGGTCATGAAGCCGTATCCGCCTTGAATCTGAACCGCCTTGGAAGTGTGCCGGGACGCGCATTCCGAGCAAAACAGTTTGGCTTTGGAGGCAGCCAGGCTGAATGGTTTGCCCTGGTCTTTCAACCAGGCGGCATGCATATACAGGAAACGAGCTGCGTCGATATCGGTGGACATGTTGGCGATAAACCACTGTATGGCCTGCTGCTTGGCGATAGGCTTGTTAAACTGCACCCTCAGCTTAGAATACTGCACAGATTCATCCAGACAGCCCTGGGTCATGCCGGTGGCCATGGCAGCAATGCCTATGCGGCCGACATCAAGGGCGCTCATAGCGATCTTAAAGCCGTCTCCCTCTTTGCCCAGCATACAGGAAGCCGGCACAGCGCAGTCTTTGAATACGACTTCAGAGGTTTGCGAGCCTCTAACCCCCATCTTATCGAAATGTTTGCCTACTATAAGTCCCGGGGTCCCTTTGGGGATCAAAAAACCGCTCATCCCCTTGGCACCCAGGGAACGGTCGGTATAGGCGAATGCCACGAACACATCTGCCACAATGGCGTTGGTAATGAAAGTCTTGGTGCCGTTGAGTATGTATTCATCGCCGTTTTTCACCGCCGTGGTAGTGGCCGCACTGACATCGGTTCCCGCCCCCGGTTCGGTCAGGGCAAAAGCGCCTATAACCTTGCCGGCTGCCAGACCGGGCATATATTGCTTCTTCTGTTCTTCATTGCCAAAAGTGCCTATGGGGTGTCCGACGAGGCCGTAGCTGTATGAATGGAGAAAGCTGGTGCTGGCGCAGGCGCGGGCCAATTCTTCGGTGACCATCATGGTAGTCACAAATTTTTCTCCGCCGCCGCCGTACTCGGCCGGATATGATATACCCATCATACCCAGTTCTCCCAACTTCTCAAATATCTCTACAGGCTGGCGGCTGTTGGCGTCGATCTCCGCGGCTGCGGGTTCTACGTACTTCAAAACGAATTCGCGGATGTTTGATTTAATAAGTTCCTGTTCTTCCGAATACATGAAATCCATAAATACACCTCTTTCATCTTAAATCATACCAATACTTGCCATGACAAAAAGATGCTGAGACCGGCGAAATAAAGATATCTATCTTTCAGTTTATCAGCACTCTTGTCCTAAATCCACACCCAAATTCAGCGTGAATCTGTGGACATATCTTTATTGCTGGTTTTGTTAAAAGGTAAATAGTGGAAAGGCCTCCAGTTGGGAATGCATACTGAAGGTAGATGCTGCAATGAGCAAGACAATACTGAAGTTCCTGGGAAGTGGTGATGCTTTCAGCAATGGAATGCGATTGCAAAGCTGCATTCATGTGAAAACTGATTCCCAGGCTAGCCGTCAGTACTGTAAAACTTGTGGAAATGATGCACCGGACCCGCCCCGTGGCCCAGAGAAATACTATTGTCAATGGCTTTGGTCAGATACTCTTTGGATTGACCCACCGCGCTGATCAAATCGTTACCTAAAGCCAGATGGGCTGCTATCGCCGAGGATAGGGTGCATCCTGTCCCATGGGTATTTTTGCTGTTTATGCGGGGGGCTGAAAACACGGTCATTTTTTCACCATCGAAAAATACATCAACTGCATCGCTCTGCAGGTGCCCGCCTTTTATCAACACGCTGCGGGGGCCCAAAAGGTAAAGCTCCCTGACCGCCTTTTCCATTTCCTCCTGATTTGTAATTGGTTTTCCAAGCAGGGCCTCCGCTTCCGGTAAATTGGGGGTGATGATGGTGGCCATTGGGAACAATTCCTCTTTTAAAGCCTCAATCGCCGCCTGCTCCAGCAGGGCACAACCGCTTTTAGAAATCATCACCGGATCCAGCACGATATTCTGTGCGCCCCATTCTTCCAAGGATAGAGCAATCTGACGAATGAGACCGGCGTTAGCCACCATCCCAATTTTAACGGCGTCAACCCGAATATCAGAAAAGACCGCATCAATTTGGGCTTTTACCATTTCCCTACTCATTTCCGCTACCTTTATGACAGCCTGAGTATTCTGGGCTGTTACAGCCGTGATCACACTCATCCCATAGGTGCCCAGAGCCGCAAAGGTCTTAATGTCCGCCTGGATCCCGGCTCCGCCGCTGGAATCAGAGCCGGCAATGGTTAACAGGTTTTTCAAATCAAATCTCTCCTCTGGCATCCAGAATATTCACAATACCGGCAAAGCCACAAAATTAAAAGGCAGCAATAAACTCTTCCTGGCATGCGATGACAATGCGTCGCTCCTGGCATGGCAAAAATCCGAGAAGCCATCCTTTTACCTGTGGATCAAAAAAGCATAGACCCAGATGAAAGGTCTATGCTTTAATAATTTCAGCCTGTAAACCTTCCCTACGCTGGTATTATCCAGATCAGGTTAAAGGGTCAAGGGATTCATCGGTCCCTTATCTCAGCCAGCCTTTCCAGCTCCCCCGGTGCTTATGGAGTTGTTTAGGATGTTATCACATAAATTATTAATCTTCAAGAAAGATTAATGCTGTTCGGGTGATCCTATATATCAACGCGACGGATTCCACAAGGGTTTAGTTTATCATAATCGTCAAACGCCTCTCCTATCGCTATCTTGAAAATGATTTCAGGCCCGGCTTTCTATATATAAGTAACAACGGCAGCGGGCACCAGTCCCTACGCTATTCCAATAGCAGCATGCCCGCCTCCAATATGCCCGCTGGAGCCGGTTGCGGGTATGGCGGAATTAATCATCCGGGCCGCAAAAACAAGCAAACAAGACAAAGTTAATCATTATAAGGTAAATTTAAATGAGCAGATAGATTCCGGGTTGGTCCGATACAATATTGTTTAAAGAAGTCTTGGGAGGATGTTTATGAAAAAGTTTTTAAGCATATTCATTTCGCTACTTTTGATCTTCTCAGTAACAGGAACACCTGCCTTGGCACAAAATTCTCAGGAAATCCGCAATGAATTGAATAATATGGTAGACAGCATGTCAGGGCCGGGCCATGCAAAAGGAGCGGTCCTGTCTATCGTAAAGAACGGTAGAATTGAACTTTGCCAGGGATACGGTTTCGCTGATGAATACAATGGCATTGCCGCTGATGGAGAAAAGACCGCCTTTCGCATCGGATCGGTCTCAAAGACTTTCGTGGCAGTGGCAGCTCAAATCCTCCATCAAGAGGGCCGCTTGGATATGAATCGTGATATTTCTGTCTACCTTGATTCTGATTTTCCAACCCTCTCATATCCTGTAACCATGCATCAGCTGCTTACCCATACGGCCGGATTTGAAGACCGGGTGACAGGCATGGCAGTTCGCAATGTCAGTGATACCGAACCCCTTGCCGCCAGCGTGCGCCAATATCTTCCCGCACAGGTGTTTAAACCGGGCGAAGTAGTCTCATATTCCAACTACGGAATTGCGCTGGCCGCTTATGTGGTTGAATGCATTACAGATCAGGATTTTGCCCAGTACTGCCGGGAACAGGTTTTCCTGCCTTTGGGAATGACCAGGACGACCTTCGAGCACATGCACGATGTTGTCTATGTTTCCAAACCATACCTGCCAAGCGGGGAAGAAACCCTCGAGCCTTATATGAATCTCTATCCGGAAGGTTCCGCCGTGTCTACCGCCGGGGATATGGCAAAGTATATGCAGTGGCTTTTGGACAATGAGGATACCCGTGTCTTAACGGCCAGGTCCAAAGAAGAAATATTCAGCAGGCAGTTTTCCATGTCAGAAGAGTTGGAGGGAGTCGGCTATACCTGGAACAGGAAAACAAGAAACCACGCGGTGTATTATGACAAAAAGGGAGAGACGCTGCATTTTTATACCCGCATCGCCTTGTTTCCACAGGAACAAACCGGGGTTTTTCTATCTTTCAATACCTATCTTCCTGAACATGAAATCGATGCGGTAATACAGAAGGCGGCAGACTTGCTGTATGGCGAAGCAACACGGCCGGCTCCCGGTTCGGGTGCAGCCACTATCGATATTAGCGGCCATTATGCAAACAACTGGTCAAGTTTCAAAACGCCAGAAAAAATCCTGCGGTATCTGGTACCGGGAAAAATGCTGCATATAAGCGGGTCGCAGGATAGCGGTTATTTCATAAACGACGACCGGTTGACTCTGATCGGAGCAGATACCTACGCTTCGAATATGGGCATTTTGAAATTCCAGAAAAAAGCTAAAACAATCATGCTGGCTACCGAGTCGGCAATAACTTATTCCAAGCTTCCGTTTTGGCAGCAAAGTTACATTCAATTATTTATGCCACTATTATTTTTTATAATAGTTCTTACTTTTCTTTTCAGAGAACTGATTCGTCTGTTGCAGAAGAAAAAAACAAAACACAATCCTATTTTACTGGTATGCTCTCTGGTTCAGTTCCTTTCATTCTGTGCGCTCTGCCTGCTGATATATAAAGGTATTGCAACCTTCTCGCTGCTTGCTTTTGCTCTATATATGAAAATATTCGGATGGCTGATCCTGGTCGCCTGTGCATCGGCACTCATATATACGATCTATGTAAAACCAAAGAACCACACTCTGAATCTGTTACCGATAATTTGGAATCTGTCAGGAATCTTATTCTGCATATGGATGTTTTTATTTAATATTCTTTAATTATCTTCCACTGATTGCCTTTTGTTTTTGGCGATCCCGCCATATTTGTTTAAACATAAAAATAAATGCGCTGAGGGCAAATACCATCAGTAATCCAAACACTACCGTTTTCACACTTCCTACCAACATATCCCCTACGTATGAATATACAAGGGTGGCAGGTAATTGGCCCAGCCCGGTTGCCCAAAAGAATTCCCAAAATCCCATAGAAGTAAGTCCGGCCGCATAACTTACCACATCAAAGGAAACAAAAGGCAGTAAGCGAGCGATTAATACTGCCCATTTTCCGTAATGCTCAAAGAACTCGTCTACTTCAGCAAGGGCGCCCCGCGTAGTAAATTTCTCTACCACTGACCGGCCATAAATTCGAGCGATCGCATAGCATAGGGCAGCTCCAGCCATTGCGCTGGACCATGATAATATAGCACCTTTAATCCAGCCAAAAAGGCCGGCATTGGCAAAGGTAATAATAAATGCCGGTAGGGGGGCGGCAACCGATTGAATAACCATAAGTAGAAATGAAACGACAGGCGCCCATATGCCGAAGGATAAAATGTAATCCTTGGCTGCTTGAACGTTAACCTTCGACAATGTACTTACAGCTTGATTCATCCCGTTATGAAGGGGAGGGACCAAATAGTATAGCGCTACCGGCACTAATATCAGTAATAACCTAAACCACCAACTAGTCCACCATGATTTTTTCATTTACTGCATCCTCCTCGCCATGTAACAGACTTGTTTTTAACTGCATCCCGGTCTCCTCTCCCTGAGTAGCCATATTTTTTTATTAATTGTTCAGTATAAACACAGGTATCCGTTCTATTGACTCCTGTATTGCGGTCATAATAATCAACTATATCGTACCAGGTATCAATATCGCGCCTGGTTTCCAACAAGCGTAAGCTTAGGCCGGATTTTTTCGCCTTATCCAGTGTCTGATCCAGAACCTGGGGGCTGCCCCAACTTATTCCCGCAAAAATCTCGGGATGAGCTGCTTTAGTCCCCAGCAAGTAATAACCACCATCATAACAGGGTCCTAAAACCATGTCTGATTGCTCCAAATCTTGAACCGCCTTGTAAACAATTCTGAGTTCTAAATCGGGCAGGTCGCTGCCAATTACTATTACCGCCTCATACTGCAAAAGGGTTTGCTGCACTGCATGATACATCCTTTCTCCCAAATCTTCGCCTTTTTGCGGAATATATGAGACTTCCAAAACATGATCCCCAAGCTTATAAGCATCCGGGCTGGCATAGTAGATATATAAAGGCAGTTCAGACTCCAAGACCATGGCGGTCAAATCCTTGATGCACAAGCGCTGAAACTCGGCGCTTTCATATGCTTCGAGGACTTCATGCAAGCGATTTTTGCAAAAACCGGGTATGGGAAGCTTGGTCATCATTACTACAGCCGTTTTTAGCACTTTAATCCCTCTTACAGAATCAGCTTATTGGTCTTATCGCCATTGCCGAAAATATCTAAAAGGCCTCCTGCAATAGCTAAAGCGCCACCGGCCTTAAGCCATAAAGCGGTAGTATTACATGCCATTTCAGTATTTCTGCAAATTCCTATGCCGATAACCGATTCATAGGCATTGGCAATAATCATAATTCCTATCAAGACAACTACCCCTTGTATTTTTTTATGATCTACTTTAGAGAAATACGCTGCTATTGCAGCAGCCAGCAAGATCAAGGCCAATGCAACCGATGCCTGACCGCTGTAAAAACATTTCATATGCACCATGGTTCCATTTTGCAGAGTAAGCAAACCACTGCATACGGGCGCCCAGCTGAAAACTGCCCCCAGAACAAGCAGTGACGCCAGCAGTTCCATCCCCAATATAACCTTTGATAAATGTTCTTTCATAATGTACACCTCAACAACCCGTTTACTACTGCTGCGGTTTTACTGCGGCCAGTTTTCCGCCCTCCAGCCGATACTGGAAAGAAGCCTCTTTGGTCCATTGATTATTATGCGTTACAATGACTACTGCACTGCCCTGCTGGTTGGCTTCTAAGAATAACTGTACGATTTCACGAGCCCAGAACTCATTCAGGTCATTGGTTGGTTCATCGGCCAGAATAAGAGCAGGGCGGTTAATTAGTGCACGGGCTACCATGGCGCGCCTCCTTTGACCGCCGCTCAGCTGATAGGGAAGCAGATCCTTATGACTCGATAATCCCAACCGTGACAGTAAATATAAAATTTCCCCCAAATTATCCTTGCTTTTTTTAACCAGCGAACGTGTAAACTCCAGGTTCTCCTGTAATGTCAGGGCCTGAATCAGGTTGGTCTCTTGAAAAATAAAGCCTATCTTTTCGGCCCGTAAATTGGTCAATTGCTGATCAGTCATTAGACTGACATCTTTTTTGTTCAAATATAGTCTTCCTTGGTCAGCTTTAAGCAGACTTCCCATTACGTATAGGAGCGTGCTTTTGCCAATTCCAGAAGAACCCTCAACGGAGACGAGATCGCCGGCGTTCACCACCAGATCAACATTTCTCAGAGGAGTTAGCTTTTCGCCCGTAAAATAGCTCTTACTGACATTTTCAAGCCGACAAATTTCCATTTATTCTAATGCTCCCTGCGTAATTGCTTCTTGCGGATCAAGGCCGGCACTTTTCCATGCCGGGTATATGGATGCCAGGGAACCCAATAGTAATGCGGCTATAATCCCAATACTTCCGCCTTGTAGAGCCATTTTCAAAGTCCACATCCCGGTTGGCAGCACAAAGGCGTTTTCCAGCATATTTAGAACCGGGGTAATGCAAATACACGCCAGCAGGCTTCCGGCCAGACCGCCTGTAAAAGCCATGATCCAGGCTTCACTCACGATGAGCAGAAACACCTGCTTTTTCTGAATCCCTATGGCCCTCAGAAGGCCGATTTCACTTTTACGTTCCCTGGCCAGGGAATTGAATCGTCCCACCAAAGCAAGAACTGCAATCAGCAATGAAGCCAGGCACAAACTAAAAATGATTGCACTAATAGTGTTAATTTGGATTTTCATATTGCGTATGGTTTCACTGGTTGCAAACGTTTGTGCATTCAAGCCCGACTGGTTAATATGTTCAATTATTTGATCTGTATTAACGCTTGGCTCGCTCTTAATTAGAATCGAAGAAATAAGCTCACCGGATCCGGCATTCTTCCATAAATGTTGAAGTTCAGGAATATCGCCGGCCAGCTTTCGCGCAACATCAATATTGATAAATATGGTTCCGTCCATTCCGCTGCCGGTAGGATACAGGGTGCCTACCACATTAAAAGGTTTTCCCAAGATTGCAACTATATTGCCCAGACGAGCTTCAACCTTGCTGCCGATAACAACCTGATCATCCCCTAAAACGCCGATATTCTGCTCGTTAAAATACGGTTTTAATATAAAATCGGTCGTTACATCATATCCCACCAGGCGAATTTCTTCTCCGTAACTACAGCAGCCTCCGGTCAGGGTTTGAGTGAAAAATTGGGGGCTTGCCTGGGCAATCCCGTCAATTTTTAATAATTCCTCCACTATAGATTCAGGCATATAGATATTAGCCGGATCTGCAGTAAATAGGGTTTGATATGCATCCGCCTCCGCCTGATCGGGAAGGACAATGAGATCAGCCCCTAAACGCTCAGCGGAAAGGGCCAATCCCTCCCGCACCATCAGAAATATCAAGGAAACCATAACTAAGATAAATATTGTCAACCCGGTTATAATAATCGTCAGCGTAGACTGGCTGCGTCTTCTAATGGTATTGCGCCAGGCCAGATACCACAAAGCTCAACCCTCCGTTTATTTCGGCAACATTAATAACAGACTACTGGCTATGATAATACGTTACTGGTTTGTAGGCTTTCCGACCCATATAGCGGTTAAACCTGCGATCAAGCCAATAATTAGAACCAGGTTAATTGTGGAAAAGCCGAGGTCAGTCATTTTAATTGCTTCTCTAATCATAGCTGCAGGAACAACCAGCAATCTTTTGCTTCCCAAAATCAAAAAAGCGGCCCAAACACCTACAAATAGATTTACTGCGGTAAACCTGCCCGATAAATTCAATGGCTTTTTCATTAATAACACAACTGCTGTAACCAGGAACATAACTGCGGGAATAATAAGACCAATGTTGACGCGCATTTCCAGCCACTCGTTCTGAAAAGCCATAATGGCTATGAGCATCCCCCAAATAAATCCGTTATAAAGCAATGAAAATATTCTCATACCCGTCCTCTGCAGCAATAATTAATGCAGGCAAGGGGCAGTACCCTCGCCTGCATCACTTCTTACTATTCTGCAAGCCTGAAGATCACAGCAACCTTGGTGCCGTCTTGGGGTAATACATCCCCGTTGCCAGTAATAGTCACTTGTTTTGTGGTCGTAATTTCATTGGCCTTGAAAGCGGCGTTGCTGGTTATGCCTACAGCACAGCTGTCCAAACACAGAATACATCCGGTTTTAAGATTGGTAGCATTCTCCAGGTTGCCGCCAAAACGAACGTCCATGGGTCTGTTTTCAGTGGCCTTTAATATATCGCTAAAAGGTATTTCCTTGCCCAATCCTTCCCAGGTAACAAATACATTGAGTTTGGAGCCCTGAACGGTCTCTTCGGCTAATTTCATATCATCCAGAGAAATGTTGTTTCCAGGTTTGGCTCCTATTTCAATAAGTGCATTATAGAAATCGTTCTGATTGGCAAATCCTCTTAATACCGCCTTTTCGCCATTACTTCCGTCTTTGAACACCACTCCGTGTCTGGTTGATTCGGTGAAATACTTGCCATTAACCTGGGCCAAGTATTGGACTTCTTTCTTTTCATTGTTGACAACCAGAGGTTTTGAGTCTGAAAGATCACCCAATTTGAATTCCGCGGCTGCATTGGCGTCTGCAGGTGTTGTCGATGTTGAGGTTGTTTTCGAATTACATCCGGCTAATACCGCCATAACGAATACCAGCATTAAAAGCAGGGATAATACCTTTTTCATCTTTCGAAACCCTCCATTGATTTTAGTTTTCAACACTTTTAAGTTATTGTCTGTTTAACTCCCTCGGGCTTTCTTAAAACTCTCATCAGCAGCTCGTCAAATGAGTACCTTTTCTTCAAGAAAATAGATACTATAACCATCAGGGCTAGTATTCCAATCGCTAAACAAAACTCAGAGGATCTCACATTTAAGGCCTTATCCCCAAGGTTGGTAAATACTAAAACCCCAGGAATAATTCCTATCGCTGTCGACAGTATGTAGTCGGTATATTTACTCTTGGTCAGACCGGCCCCACAGCTAACTACATTAAAAGGTATCAAGGGAATAAGCCTTAGAATCAGAATCAAGATAAACCCGCCTTTTTCGATACCCTCATCGAACTTTTGAATTTTTCCCTTGATAAGTTTTTCAACGACACTTCTGCCTAAAAACCGCGAGATATAAAAGGCAACTGTTGCTCCAATTAATGCCCCAATCATCGTATACACGGTTCCCCAAAGCATACCAAAGGCCATTCCTCCTGCTATTGCAATAACTGAGCCAGATGGAATCACAGAAAACATGGCCATATAGACAATTGGACCGAAAACCCCAAAAGAGGATATATAACTCCTTAATCCCTCTGCGGTCGGGTCTGCAAACATTCCTGATCTCTTAGACAAATACCAGACCAGGCCAAAAATCAGAATAAAAGCTGCGCTAATAAAATTTTTTTGTCTCAACCGTTTCATTCAGCAACCCTCCAGTAGATACCACCACCTTTTAAAAAAGACGCTACCCCAAATTAGCTAAAAATAGTATATCACAATATATAGCCATTAGCAGGCATAAATTATTACCCACGTTTTTGCTAACTATAACTATTTTTTATTATTTCCGGGGTCGGATATATTCCTACAATCTGGTATTGCTACAATCCCGTTTAGAATGCAAAAGGATAAGCTTTTAAGTCCGGCGCAATAAGCAGACAATAATACTCGTATTAAAGACGGCAAACCCGCAAGACCGGGTATCCCGATCCTGCGGGTAAGTTGTTTGTAAACTTATATCCTATTTCAAGCAATAGCTCCGCCACAGCTCGAACCGGCTCCTGCGGTACAGGCATAGCAGTGGTTTCCGAATACAATCTTACGCGCCGTTAGAGGTTTGTCTATCAAATCCTGTATATGGTTTATTCCATTAATAGTGAGGCCTAAGGCTTGATTAAAGTCACAATCATAAAGAAGCCCATCCCAACCTACAGATAGCTGGTTTCTGCACATCATATTCTCAACTGTTGCCGGGTTATAGGCAGCTACCAGGCGATTTAAGTAGGCTGTCATATTTCCGCTTCGTTGCAGAAATTCGCTAAACCTTCCAATGGGGTTGTTGGTTAAGGTATATAAGTTATTGAATGAAATGCCATATAAATCGTACAATTTCCTTTTAAAATCCACGGTCAAACTTATCTGATCAGGAGGCAGAAAAGCGCCGCCCGGGTTATAGACCAGATTAAGCATTAGATCCGGTGTTGCTCCGTACCCCAAACGGTTTAACTGCTGCAACATTGAGATGCAAGACGAAAAAACGCCTTTTCCCCGTTGTCTATCGGTGTCTTTTTCTGTGTAATAGGGCAAAGAGGCTACTACTTCTATTTTTAACCGGGCATATAATTCAGGGAGATGACGGTACCCCTCTTCTTCTAAAATAACCAGATTAGTCCGTACAATGGTGTGTATTTTTCGTCTTGCAGCTTCTTCCACAAACCATTGGAAATCCGGGTTCATCTCCGGGGCTCCCCCGGTAATATCCAGGATAGTGAAATGATTCTTTTCAAAAACCTGCAGGCAGGCTTCCATTACTGCTCTATTCATTACTTCCGGACGGTCGAAACCGGCTTCAATATGACAATGCTTACAGAACAGGTTGCATTTTCTCCCCATATTGACCTGCATAATATCCAGCTTTTTATGTGTCATACAGAATCTCTTACATTCTTCCTTGCCAGTAAAAGCCGGGATTCCGTTCAATTGTAATAATTGCTTATTTTGCATAACAATTTTTCCTACAGTTCAAGACTTTTGATGATATTTTTTGCCTGCATACCATGTGCCAGCGTTGCACCGCCGCGAATTGCCGCCGCTGCATGAACGGCCTCAATCATCTGCTCCTGGTTAACACCCATTTCCAATAATGTTCTGGTATAGGAATCGATGCAATAAGGGCATTGTACTGCATGAGCGACTCCAAAAGCAATCAAAGCCTTTTCTCTGGCAGTCAGCGCACCCTCCGCAAATACCTGGCTATAATAAGCTATGAATTTCTCCCAAAGTACTTTTGCGTCTTCACCCATGTTCTCAAATTGAGCTAAATCTTCCGGATTATAATAGGTTTTCATTTTGACATGAGCCCTCCTACTCTAAATATATTTTATATTAAGTATATAATATTTTTATATATGATAATATCTATTTTAAAGCACTGCCTAATGCTTGAGACGATTAAGTTAATTTCACCTGAAACTACATTGGATCATAAGGGTCATTGCGAAACATATTCCGCGCCGCGCGTAGGCAACACCGTCAGCGAAGTAAGAGCCAGCCGCAGATATTTGTTTCCGTCCTCCTCGTATTCCTCCAGGACCCCCACGGCTTCAACCCAGTCGTCCTGTTTGGGGTAGTCTTTATTCCAAATCACTTCAAAACCGGCGTTGGCGTCAATCCCGCAGCAGCCGGGCCCATAGCGAATAACAGAGTAATATGTCACCCCGGTTTCGGGAACCTCAAAGATGCTGAAAATCCCCTGGTATTTTATTGTTTTGCCTATATAATCCTCGGCGTTAAAGTAGATGTCATTGGTTTGCGCAATGAACATTTTCTCTTTTATTTCTAAAACGTCTTTACTCGCGGCCTGAACCGTTGAGTCGTCAACTTCAATGTTATCGGAATCCGCTGTCTGCACGCTGTTGTCCGTCAGATTCACAGCCGGTGTGCCGTTTCCGTTTTTTTCACTCTGATTCACGGGCGATTGCCCCTGGCAGCCCGACAGAGCAAGAATCACACAAACGGAAATCCATAATATCTTCTTTTTCATGTACGCACCCCTCTTTTTTTTAGTGCTGCTGCCGCCCAGAATGCCAGGAACACGACGATGTTTACAATGACCACGCTGGCGCCCGTCGGCGTTGCTTTGATGTATGAAATGACCACGCCGGCAAAAAAGCATATCACCGAAACGGCGGCGGAGCATATGGTCACGCTCTTGAACTTTTTACACACCCGCATAGAGGTGAGCGCGGGGAAAATGATGAGGCTGGAAATCAACAGCGCCCCCATCATTCTCATGCCAAGTACAATGGTAATCGCTGTCAGGAAGGCGATAAGCATATTATAAAGCCCGGTTTTCACGCCGGTGGCCTGTGCGAATGTTTCATCAAACGTGACAGCGAATATTTTGTTGTAAAACAGGATGAAAAGCGCAAGCACCACGATGGCCAGGACGATGCTCAAAACAACATCGTCCTTGCTCATGGCCAGAATGGTGCCGAACATATAATTGCAAACGTCCGTATTCATGCCTGTAGTAAGGGATATGACCACAACGCCAATCGCCAGCGAGCTTGTAGAGATGAGCGCGATAGCGGCATCACCCTTGATTTTACTGTTTTCGCTGATCCGCAGGAGCAGGAATGCAGCCAGCACCACGACAGGAATGGAAACCGTCAGCGGCGCCGCGTTCATCGCTGTGGCAATGGCCAAAGCGCCAAATCCCACATGGGAAAGCCCGTCGCCAATCATAGAGTAGCGTTTCAGCACCAGGCTTACGCCTAAAAGTGCCGCGCAGAGCGACACCAGCAGACCAACAACGACCGCCCGGACCAGGAAGGTATAGGAGAACATCTCTAGCAAGGTGTCAAGCATTCCGCTCACCTCCCAGAAATCCAGCACCCACACTGGAATTCACATATTCCTCTGTTTTTCCGAAAAACACCTGCCTGTTCTTTAAGTGGAGAATATGAGTGGCGTATTTTACCGCGCCGTGAATGTCATGCGAGACCATGATGATGGTCTCGCCCGTTTCACGGTTGATTTTTTCAATGAGCCGGTAGAGTTCCTGCGTAACCACAGGGTCAAGCCCGGCGACCGGCTCATCCAGCAGCAGTACCTTTCGGGCCGCGCAGAGCGCCCGTGCCAGCAGCACCCGCTGCTGCTGGCCGCCGGATAATTCCCTGTAGCACCTGTTTCGCAGATTCCATATGTCGAGGCGTTTGAGGTTTTCCTCGACTGCGGCTTTGTCCGTCCGTGAATAAAAAGGCAGAATACCCCTTGCGCTGAGCCGTCCGGATAATACCACCTCATGAGCACTGGCGGGGAAATCCTTTTGCGCGGCGGTTTGCTGCGGCAGATAACCGATTTCATTTGCTCGAAGTCCATCACCCATCAAGACGCTTCCCTGCTGCGGGGCCTTCAGCCGCAGCAAGCCCTTGATGAGCGTGCTTTTGCCCGAGCCGTTCTCCCCCACAATACAAAGATAATCTCCGCTGTGAACTTCAAAATTCAGCCCGCTTACGGCGATGTTGCCTTCATAGGCAAAGGAAGCGTCCCGGCAGGTGATGAGAGCCATATTATTGCAATGCCTCCTTCAAGGCATCCACGTTGCCCGCCATCAAATCGAGGTAGCTTTTTCCACTTTCATAATCCGTTTTGGAGATGTTGTGGCAGGCGTGGAGCAACAGCACCTTAGCACCGGTCGCTTCACTGATGGTATTTGCGATTTTGCCGTTTGACAACTCAACGTGGAATACTACGGGAATATTCTCATTTTTGACCTTATCAATCAGGAAGGCCACAGTTGCGGCGCTGCATTCCGTTTCCGCGGAACAACCGGGGAAAGCTGCAAAATAGTCCAGCCCATAGGCATCCGCAAAGTAGCGGAAGGGGAAACGGTCGCCGAACACGATGGTTTTGCGCTTGGCGTTATTCATCACATCTTGGAACGCCGCATCCAGTTCATCCAGTTCGCTCAGGTAAGCCGCGGTGTTTTGCTGATAGGCGGAAGCATTTGCGGGATCAGCCTCGCAGAGGGCGGCGGATATTTTCTGAACAATCAATTTCGAGTTTTGGGGCGAAGTCCAGACGTGCTCGTCATATTCCGGCCCCTCAGGCTCATTGGAGTCGGCAGGTTCTTCTTCCTCCTCTTCCTCTTCTTCCATGCCTTCAACGATTTCTTCCTCGACGACCTCTACACAATCCATCAAGGCAACGATTTTCATTTTACTGGTGTCCATCGACTCCAGCACCTCGTTCACCCACTCGTCGGATTCCCCGCCGACATAGAGAAATAAATCGCAGTTTTGGATTTTGATGATGTCCTGCGGGGTAGGCTCAAAGGAATGGCTTTCGGAAGCCGGGGGCAGGAGCATGGTCACGTCGGCCTTGTCTCCTGTAATTTCGCGTGTAAAATCATAGGGCGGGAAAATCGTGGCGACGACACTGATATTCTTCTCGCCGTCGGTGGATAAGGTATTTTCGGCGGGCTTGTTGAATCCGTCGCAACCGGTCAAGGTCACGGCGACGAGCAGCACCGCGAGTATAAATAAAATAAATCGCTTCATATGAGTAAAACCTCCGTTTATTTTTATCTGTAGGCATAAAAATACCAGGAACCGCTGGCAGCCGCTTGAAAAAGGCGCAACAACCCCTCAAACGGGCACAACACTTCCTTACGAAGGTTATTTCAATTATTTAATCGGACTTTTAAGCTGACCAGGGTATAAAAGCTTATATGGCAAGAAATATGCTCTAAAGCAGAAAGGACGGCAAGCAGGCTCCCCAACCCAAGCGCGGAGCCGGCCAAAGGCGTGGAAAGTTGTTTGAGCAGATTCCCAGCAGCCATCATGTTGGTGCAGGTCGCACAGCTTCCGTCCGCACCATTGTGATCGTGCTCATGATTGGCATGGGTCAGGATAAAAGCGGCTGAAAGCAGGGATGCGGTAATAAAGAGGATGCATGCAGCCAAGGCAATCAGCCTTACCGCCGGCCGCGCCCCGCATCGTTTATACTGCGCTGAATGGATGTCAATTGTAGTACAGCACATAACTGCCCCTACTCCCAACGTATATTAAGATTTATCAGCCTGGCCGGAGCGGAGCGCATCGTTATTGCTATCTCTTAAGGCTTTTGGCCGAGATCAGCCAGGGAGCCGGAAACGGCTCCACCATTTTTTTGCTGTTGACTCGCGATACCTCTATATGGATTGCTTCCGTGCGCTCCAGACCGTTTTCCTTAAACAATGCCGGAAGAGAGGTTAGTACTTCGAAGTCCAAAGTGTAGATCACAAAATCCATGGCCGGATTGACGGCCAGCAGATTCTTTATTTCACTGCCTATCCGCGGCGAACCCACAATAAACGCTATGTCCGGCACCGGCAGCTCATCCAGGATGCCGTCCTGCAGAGACTCAACGATTATCACATTGCTCAGGCCAAATTTCTCAACATTGCATTTCATGGTATTCCAATCCCTGCGGTCATATTCCACAGCGATGACAGTGCCCTCAGCAGCGATAATGGCGGCTTCCACCGCGATGCTCTCACCTGAAATTATAACTATATTATCCTGGTCCCGCAGGTTGAGCTTATTCATTATGACAGCCCGAACTTCCCGGCACACATACTGAACCGATCCGCAGGAGAAACGGCTGTTCTCCATGCCTATCTGATAATTCGTGGCAGCGTTGGGATTCAGAATCAACATGGCTGCGGAGTAGTTAATTCCGCGGTTGATCATGTCTGAGACCTTGTCGTGCTTGATGGGGCCTTCCGGATCCGAGCCCTCATTGTACCAGATATCACACTCTCCCAGTTCCGCATTCCACATATCGTAGAAAATATCCGGATGTCCGGCATCCGTAAAGACCAAGACAACCCGGTTGCACATAACGGTGGGAATCAGGTTTTTATTCTTGCCTGTAATATCCAGTATCTTCAGTTTTGCCAGGTCGATATCAACGTTCTGCGAAAAATACCGGAGCCAGGATAAAATGACCTCATTGGTAAACATTGATTGTTCCACAGGCAAAACCTCCTTGTTAACAGTTATCATAACATTATTTTGAATTTACTCCCAGTCTCGGGCTTAAGATTTAAGCGCCGGCGCGTTCCAGCAAGCGCTCCCATTTCTGATCCACGTATGCTTGCGCTGCTTCGATCATCCACTCATTGCCTCTCAAGAACATATGACGGAATCTGCCCTGAGGACGAAGAAAGTCTTCCACCGGCAGCTTTTTCTTCGGTGTATAGCTCAGACGCCATACCCCCTCTTCGACTTCGAAAAGGGGCCAAACGCAAGTATCCACCGCCAGCCTGGTAATCTCCGCCAGCTTGGCCATGGGGTAGTCCCAACCTCTGGGGCATGGGGACAATATGTTCATAAAGCACGGGCCCTCAGTATAAATGGCCTTATAAGACTTGGTGTGCAGATCCTTGAAATTGCCTATCGGGGCAGTCTGAGCCACATAGGGGATATTATGAGCAATTAAAATCTCGGTGAGATCTTTTTTATTCTGTTTCTTACCCTGCCCCGCAGAGCCTACCGGCGAGGTAGTGGTGCGGGCAAAGCGGGGTGTTGAAGATGAACGCTGTATTCCGGTATTCATATAAGCCTCGTTGTCATAACAGACGTAGACCATGTCATGACCGCGTTCCATAGCGCCGGACAGGGATTGAAACCCTATATCGTAGGTGCCGCCGTCACCCGCGAAAGTGATGAACTTGACGGTTCCTTCCACCTTGCCGCGTCGTTTCAAAGCATTATAGGCTGCTTCCACTCCGGAACAGGTAGCCGCGGAGTTTTCAAAAGCAGAATGAATATAACTGTCCATATAGGCAGTGTAAGGATACATAAAAGTGGAGACCTCCAGACAACTGGTAGCATTGACCACCACCGCCCGGTCCTCTTTATTCAGAGCGCGCAGAACCCCTGACACCACCACCCCGGCGCCGCATCCGGCGCAGAGTCGATGCCCTCCGGTGAGACGAGCCGGCTTTTCCACTTCCCGTTTCAGGTTGTATACCTTGCTCATGCTATGTCCTCCTTTGACCTATGCCCCATATGAGTATATACCGGACCTATCTCGCCGGTTCCAGCAATATCCGCCAGCCGGGCGAACACCTTTTCAATGTCCCCGGTCTTTACGTCGCGGCCGCCCAGACCGTAGACGATATTTATCAGATAAGGACGTTCCTTCAGATCATACAAAGCACTGCGGGTCTCGGCAAATAAAGGACCGCCGCTCCCTGAAAAGCCCTCCGACTTATCCATGACGGCTACGGCCCTGACGCCTGCCAAGGCCCGGGCCAGTTCCTCACCCGGGAAAGGACGGAATACTCTTATTTTGATCAGCCCCGCCTTTACTCCATGATCCCGCAGCTTGTCGACAGCCGCTTTGGCAGTCCCGGCACTGGACCCGATCAAAACCAGAGCAAATTGGGCATCCTCCATCCGGTATTCTTCAAATAGGCCGTAGCTCCGTCCGGAAATCTTTCCAAACTCTGCGGCCACCTCCAGTATGCGGGCCTTGGCCGCCTTCATCGCCTCAGCCTCCATAACTTTGTGTTCCATGTAATAAGGACTCACATCATACGGTCCTACCGCCAGGGGATTTTCTTTTTTCAGCAGATAGTTTTCGGGGCAATATTCCCCGATAAACTTGCGCACCGCCTCCGTCTCCACAAGCTCTATATTCTCCACGGCATGACTGGTGATGAAGCCGTCCATACAGGTCATCACCGGCAAGCGCACGCTTAGGTGTTCGCCGATAGGCAGAGCCATGAGAAAATTATCGTAGGCCTCCTGATTATTTTCGGCATAGATTTGAATCCAGCCGGAGTCCCTTGCTCCCATAGAATCGGAGTGGTCGTTGTTTATGTTGATCGGACCCGAAAGAGCCCGGTTGACGCAGGCCAGTGTAATAGGCAGACGGCAGGAAGCCGCCACGTACAAAAGCTCGTACATCAAGGCCAGTCCGCAGGATGAAGTGGCGCAGACGGATCTGGCACCGGCAGCCTGCGCCGCAATGCACACCGACATTGAACTGTGCTCAGACTCCACGGCTACGTACTCGGTATTTACCTCGCCATTAGCCACATAATCGGCGAAGTATTCGGGAATCTCTGTGGAGGGGGTGATGGGGAACGCTCCCATGACATCAGGATTTACCTGCTTCATGGCATAAGCTACAGCCTCGTTGCCGGAAAGACGGTTGCTCATCTGGCTGCACCTCCAGATACCATTTTAATCGCCGGAAAGGGACAGACTTCCACACAAATTCCGCAGCCCTTGCAGTGCATATAATCGAAGTCCAGACGCTTCCCGTCCTTTACCGGAATAGCGCTGTCCGGGCAAAATGGGACACAAAGCATGCAGTGTTTGCATGCTTCCACGATAAATACGGGTGTGTGGGTCCTCCAGGTACCAGTATCGAAGGCCCGTGCGGTTCCCGGTTCGTAGATCTCCCCACCGGGGGTCAGATCCTGCCAGGGGGTGTGTTCGTTGATATCCTTCGCATGAATCATCCTACCTGCACCTCGTCCATGGATTTTTTCAGTGTTGCCATGTTACCCTCGACAACCTGGGGCTTGGCAGCAAATTTATGTTTAAAAGATTCTTCCATATTCGTTAAGAAACTCTCCATCTCCAAAACGCCGCTCACCTTGACTGCGGCAGCCAGCATAGGGGTATTGGGAAAATTTGCTCCCAGGATCTCTTCCGAAATGCGGCGGGCATCTATGGTGCAGACCTTTCCGTTCCATCCCCGCAGCTTCGGGCGCATCTCCTGGGGACAGCTGGAAGTATTGATGATTATCGCGCCGTCCTCTTTCAGTCCTCCGGTAACATCGACGCTTTCCAGCAGACTTTCATCCACCACAACCACATAGTCCGGATAGTAAATGTTGGAATGGATAGTACAGCGTTTTTCGCTGATACGGTTATAAGCGGTTATAGGTGCTCCCATACGTTCCGGCCCATATTCCGGGAATCCCTGCACAAATTTTCCTTCTAAACCGGCCACATCCGCCAAGAGCAGGCAGGCCATCTTGGCTCCCTGCCCGCCCCGGCCGTGCCAGCGAATTTCTACCATGTCATTGGTTGCCATTGCTGTTCCCTCCAGTCATTGTGATGGCTAAACTACCAGATAGGCGCCGAATCTTTTCCCTCAGCGCACCTATTATACCCCGCACGGGGCAGGCCGCATCGCTAAGGAGCAGGCTCCCAAGAGATGCCTTCAAAGTACTTTGGTCCTTCCAAGGATTTTGAGTGTATTTGCATAGAAGAGTGCAAAATACTAAAAATCGTGGGGCGCGCGACTTTCCACGAGCATCTTAATGCCATAAATATGGCAATACTATTAAAGTAAAAAAGGCTTTCGTCCCGTAAAGGGACGAAAGCCTTAAAAGACATTCGCTATACCACCCATTAATACGACATACCATCATATGCGTTCCCGGTGACGGGGGAAACCCGTCGGAGCCTACTGGATTACTCGTTCGGTCCGCAGCTCAGGAGTGATTTTCGGGTCCAGACTACTGGTGCCGGGCTTGCACCCTCCCCGGCTCGCTGCAACGTTCAGCTGGAACGTACTCTCTCCGTCAATGCCTTTGAATTTTGAATTATAAATAAATATAACCACTTGATCGTGTTTTGTCAATCCCACGTGATTTTCAAGATAAGGCCAAACTATATTATAATCAGTGCCTTCTTCAATTATCTGCACATATGATTGATAACGATGACGCCGATTACGTTTTCTACCGCTTACCTCAGCCAGAATACCCAGCTTCTCCAGTTATTAATTGCTTTGCGTGCTGCCGGAGCGCTCAACCTGAGGGTTTTGCCGACAAACTGAACGGCTACCTGTGGCTGTTTATAGAGCAAATTCAAAAGTAATATTCCGATAGTTGACGCTTTCCCAAGAGAAAATACCCGTGAGCGGGTGCTCGGGGAGTATCAAGAGGACGGCGGGGTTATTGACATTTGCAAGCTTCAATCACTGTTATTGTTAGGGTTTTCTATTTTGCGTGTTAACTCTTTTACCTGATTATCCAATTTTTTAATATTTCTAATAATCCATATAAGAAAGTATATTATTGCCCCATACATAATCAGTAAACCTATTATATATAGAAGTGACCCAACAGTATCATTCATGCATTCCGCTCCAATTTTATCTATTACTTTAAGTTAATTTATTACGGTTGTATTTCCTGACTTTATGACATAGGATCGTCAAAAGCACCGCAGATACTATGTTTGAGGGC
>ENA-UOOM01000904-UOOM01000904.1-fermentation-metagenome-genome-assembly--contig:-NODE-904-length-31339-cov-10.823936_pt1 | contig 31339 bp, 30 predicted proteins | sample MGYA00245781_ERZ724031 | MGnify/ENA primary metagenome ERZ724031 (study PRJEB28704, sample SAMN03018317) | fermentation metagenome | biome: anthropogenic terrestrial biome; feature: soil; material... | reverse complement strand
ACAATTAATGTATTTAGAATGTCCCTTTATAAATGGGGCGGATATTCAAATAATAAAAAATTTGTCGGATTAGACAATTTCTTAATATTATTTAAAGACCAAAAGTTTTTACAATCATTTCAAAATACTATTTTATTAATAGTAATCGCTACTGTATTCACGATGACGTTTGCACTGCTGTTTGCGGCAATACTGTCGAGGGAAAAGATTGTCGGGCAAAACTTTTTTCGTATAATATTTTACATACCTAATATTTTATCTGTAGTTGTAATTGCGGCAATATTCTCTGCTATCTATGACCCAAGCAGAGGTTTGCTAAACAGTTTATTAAGTATTTTTAAAGGGTCGAATGCAGAGCCGACGCTTTGGCTGGGTGACCAGAAAATTGTAATTTTCAGCATTGCCGGCGCTATGATTTGGCAGGCAATCGGATATTACATGGTTATGTATATGGCAAGTATGGCAAGCATTCCGGAAAGCCTTTATGAATCTGCAAGCCTTGAAGGAGCAGGCAGAATACGTCAGTTTTTCGATATTACACTGCCGCTCATTTGGACTAACATAAGGACGACTTTAACATTTTTCATTATAAGTTCTATAAACTTAAGTTTCCTTTTTGTAAAAGCAATGACAAGCGGCGGCCCGGATGGTTCAACGGAAGTATTTTTAAGCTATATGTATAAACAGGCGTACACGAACTCTTCTTATGGTTACGGCATGGCTATCGGAGTGGTTATTTTTGTGTTTTCATTTGCTTTGTCCGCTATTGTTAACCATATAACTAAACGTGAACCATTGGAATTTTAAGGCGGTGAAACAATGGAAAATACAATAAAAAACAAAAATGGTATGGGAGTCGAAAAACTTTACAAGGTATTTATTTATGTTGCACTGATTACACTGTGCATAAGTATTTTTGTTCCCGTTGCGTGGGTGTTTTTGGCTTCAATTAAAGAAAATTCGGAGTTTTACGGAAACCCATGGGCTTTGCCGGCGGGATTTTACTATCAAAACTTTGTTGCTGCCTTTGAAAAGGCAAAAATGGGAGAATATTTATTAAATTCGGTTATTACTACTGCAGTTGCTATTGCAATATTGCTTGTAGTTGCACTGCCTGCCGCATATGTGCTGGCAAGGTGTGATTTTAAAGGCAACCGCTTTTTTAACACCATGTTTATGGCAGGACTGTTTATCAACGTAAACTATATTGTAGTGCCTATATTTTTAATGTTGGTAGACGGCGATAAATTTTTGAGAGAGTTTTTCGGTTCGAGCTTCTTTTTAAACAACATTTTTATTTTGGCACTTATTTACGCGTCAACTGCACTTCCTTTTACAATATACCTTTTATCGGGGTATTTTAAAACTTTGCCGAAAGATTATGAAGAAGCGGCATATGTTGACGGATGCGGATATTTTAAAACAATGGTGAAGGTCATTATGCCGATGGCAAGACCGAGTGTCATTACCGTAATATTATTTAATTTTTTATCGTTTTGGAATGAATATATTATTGCCCTTACTTTAATGACAGAAGACAGCGGCAAAACTTTGCCGGTAGGATTAATGAATTTGATGACTGCTCAAAATGCAGCAGCTCAGTATGGCCAAATGTATGCAGGACTTGTTATAGTAATGTTGCCTACGTTAATTTTATATATTGCAGTTCAGAAAAAATTGACACAGGGAATGTGTATGGGCGGACTGAAAGGTTAAGGAGAATGTTATGTCTAAGAAAACTGGAAGATTGACTTTGCCGAGCGAAGCAAATTTTTTAAATGAAACAAAAGAAATTATGAATCGCTGGGGCGCGGATGCCCTGCGTGACAGCGACGGGACAAAGCTGCCCGATGAAATTAAAGATTTGGATGCTAAAGTTTACACTACATATTTTATTTCGCGCGGACACAACGATTTCGCAGAAAAACATATGGATGAGTGCCAGCAGTTTTACTTAATGTCCAAACATAATACGGCTGTGGATACCACGCTGAAGATAGATTTTACAGACGGGTATTTTAAGGAGCAGGTTGTTCCCGATTATGACCACGACCCGAAAAAATGGTGGGAAGTAATTGACAGAACTGCCGGTGAAGTTGTACCGACAGAAAACTGGAAAATCGATAAAGAAAATAATCTTGTAATAATCACAAAAACTGAAAAATTTCATGAATACACGGTTTCGTTTCTTGTGTATGCAATATGGGACCCTGTACAGATGTACAATCATATTACTAACAATTGGGGTGATAAACCTCACCATATACCGTTTGACGTTCGTCAGACTAATTCGGAGAAATACTGTGTTGAGTATTTGGAACAATGGCTTAAAGAGAACCCGAAAACCGATGTAGTTCGTTTTACCACATTCTTTTATAATTTTACCTTGCTGTTTAATAACGAGGGTAAAGAAAAATACGTTGACTGGTTCGGTTACGGTTCAAGCGTATCCGTTAAAGCTTTGGAAGAGTTTGGAAAAGAAAATGGTTATGCTCTTCGCCCTGAGGACATAGTCGATAACGGTTATTTCAATACCCCATTCCGTGTGCCTTCACAGCAATACCTCGATTACATGGACTTTATTCAAAAGTTTGTCTCTGCAAAAGCTAAAGCATTGGTAGAAAAAGTACATGAATACGGAAAAGAAGCAATGATGTTCCTGGGCGACCACTGGATTGGTGCGGAACCCTACGGTAAGTACTTTAAGGACATAAACTTGGATGCAGTTGTCGGAAGTGTGGGCGGCGGTGCAACCCTGCGTATGATTTCCGAAATACCTCATGTAAAATACACTGAGGGACGTTTTCTGCCGTATTTTTTCCCGGACACATTTTATGAGGGAAATGACCCGTGCATAGAAGCAATTGATAATTGGCTTACAGCAAGACGTGCGATTATGAGAAAACCGGTCGACAGAATCGGTTACGGCGGATATTTAAGCCTTGCTTATAAATTTCCTAAATTCGTTGACTATATCGAGCATATCGCAGATGAATTCCGTGAAATTTACGATAATATAGCAAAAGCAAGACCGTATTCGGGACTTAAAGTAGCAGTACTCAACTCTTGGGGAAAACTTCGTTCATGGCAGACACATATGGTTGCACATTCATTATGGTATAAGCAGATTTATTCATATACAGGAATTTTGGAATCTTTAAGCGGAATGAGCGTTGATGTTTCGTTTATCAGCTTTAAAGATGTAAAAGAAAACGGAATACCTGATGATGTTGATGTAATAATTAATGCAGGCGGTGCAGGTACGGCATTTTCGGGCGGAAAAGAATGGCTCGACGAAAAACTTATTTCAACTGTACGTGAGTGGATATATAACGGCGGCGGATTTATCGGAGTCGGCGAACCGAGTGCGGTTCAGCACGGCGGACATTTCTTCCAGCTTGCCGAAGCATTCGGAGTTGATAAGGAAGTCGGTTACAGCCTGTCCACAGATAAATATTTTGTTACTCCCAAAGCGAAACATTTTATTACCGATGGTCAGACCGAAAACTTTGATTTTGGCGAAAGTATGAATAATATTTATGCGCTTAGCGGTTGTACAGAAATTATTGAGTACAGCAACGGAGAAATTCACCTTGCCGCAAATTCATACGGTAAAGGCAGATGTGTTTATATTGCAGGACTTCCTTACAGTCAGTCAAATACACGCCTTTTAATGCGGAGTATGTACTACTCTGCACATAAAGAGAATGAGCTTTGTAAGTGGTATGCGGATAATATTTACTGCGAAGTTCATGCTTACCCGAAAACCAAAAAATATGCGATAGTCAACAATTCAAATGAAAAGCAGAAAACAGTGTTTTATAACGGCTGCGGTAACAGTACGACGGTTGAACTGCAGCCCTGTGAAATCATTTGGGGGGATATGTAATGCCTAAAGCATTAAAAATAATCCTTAATATAATAATATTTTTTGTTTGCATGGCTTTGGTTATAATAGGTCAGAAGCATATCGGAATACAGGGGTTTTGTACTATGTTGATAGGACTTGCAGGCTTATTGGGACTTTTGTATCAATACAACAAAAAATATGTTTAGCACTATAAAATATCTCAAACTAATACAGCTATAAGAAACAAAAAACGGTAACCACAAATGCGGCTGCCGTTTTTTGTTGTAAAATGATAAGATATTTATTTAAATATGGATTGATTATAAAAACGAAATACAAAAAATTCCCACAATTTATAAATCAATTTTATCGACAAATATATTATAATTCCAAATCATATACACATGATTATTATTTTCTCATTTTTAAAATTGCATCAAAAATTTTTTTAGAAGCTTCGTCTTTAGTAAGCTTGGGAAGCTCTGTTTCAAATTTATCCGATATAAGTGTAATGACATTTGTATCTGTTCCGAACCCTGCACCCTCTGTTTTTAAGCTGTTGGCGCAGATTAAATCAATGTTTTTCTTTTTAAGCTTTGCACGTGAATTTTCAAGAACGTTTTCCGTTTCCATTGAAAATCCGCATAAAAGCTGACCTTGATGTCTATGTTCACCCAAATACTTCAAAATGTCAGTTGTACGGGTTAAAAGGAGCGAAAGGTTATCTTCGCTTTTTTTCATTTTATTATCAAGTATATTTGCGCATTTATAGTCTGCAACAGCGGCAGCTTTAACTATTATATCCTGTTTGTCCGATACTGCTTTCACTTCTTCAAACATATCCTGCGCACTTGTAATTTGAACGAAATTTACAAAAGGCGGTGGAGTGATGGCTGTGTGTCCGCTGATTAACGTGACGTTTGCACCGCGTCTTGCGGCGTTTAAAGCTAAAGCATAGCCCATTTTGCCAGTTGAATGGTTAGTGATGTATCTGACGGGGTCAATCGCTTCCTGTGTCGCTCCTGCGGTTACAAGTACATTTAATCCGCTCATATCTTTTTCAAAAGCGAGCTGCTGTAAAATATAATCGAGAATTACTTCCGGTTCAGGCATTTTTCCAGCGCCCACGTCGCCGCAGGCAAGGTAACCGACAGCAGGCTCAATTGCGGTATAACCATATTCTTTTAAAATTTTTAAATTATCCTGTGTTATCGGATTTTGGTACATACGAGTGTTCATGGCGGGGGCAATCAGCTTTTTACACGGACAAGCCAAAACGGTGGTTGTGAGCATATCGTCGGCGAGTCCGTGCGCAAGTTTTGCAATAACATTTGCCGTTGCCGGTGCGATTACGCATAAGTCCGCCTTTTTTCCAAGTTCAACGTGTTCTACATTAAATTCAAAATTTCTGTCAAAAGTATCTATAAGGCATTTGTTGCCAGTTAATGTTTCAAATGTAATTGGAGAAATGAATTGAGCCGCGTTTTTTGTCATAATAACGTGAGTATCACAGCGGAGCTTTTTAAGCTTACTTGCAAGACTTGCGGCTTTATAAGCGGCGATACTGCCGGTAACTCCGAGTAATACAGTTTTCCCTTTAAGCATATCAGCACTTCCTTTGAAGACTAATTTATATTTTAATATTATAACAGAAAAAGGACATAAATAACAGAAATACGCCTATTTTTTCGATTAATATTATTAAAACAGCGTATACTTCTTGTCGGTTATCATAATCGCGATTTATAGAGGAAATATACCAAAAACCATTGACTTTTTTTTAACGAATTAGTATAATCAATAGGAAATTTGCGCTGTATTCGGAAGACGGAACAGCAGCAGGAGGTAATAAAATTGAATAAACAATCCGCAAAGTATGGGGACTTTGTCCTCACGGCATTATTTGCCGCAATCATTTTAATTATGGCTTTTACTCCAATTGGTTTTATCAATTTAGGGTTAATAAAAGCCACAATTATCCATGTACCGGTAATTATCGGCTCAATCATTCTCGGCCCTAAAAGGGGAGCGGTCTTAGGTGGAATTTTCGGTTTGACAAGCTTTATCATCAATTACATGACACCGTCAATTCTGTCGTTTGCATTCTGCCCGCTGATTCCTGTACTCGGAACAACGCACGGAAGTCCGCTCGCGCTTATTGTGTGTTTTGTACCGAGAATTTTAGTCGGTGTTGTGCCGTACTATGTTTACCGTTTCGTACAGAAACTATTTAAACAAAGTCCCAAGGGAGAATATCTTTCTCTTTTACTCGGCGGAGTTTTTGGTGCCATTACCAATACCGCTTTGGTAATGGGCCTTATTTATTTGCTGTTCAAAGAAGCATATGCCGCCGCTAAAAATATTCCGGTGGATATGGTTGCGAGTATGGTTTTGGGGGTTGTCGGAACAAACGGCATTCCGGAAGCGATAGTTGCGGGCATCGTAACAGTCGCAGTTTGCAAGCCTCTTCTTAAAATGCGCAGAAAACAAAATCTTTAGTTAATATATTTACTACCATGAAAAAAGTAGGTGCTTAAAAATGATTCTTGCCATAGATGTTGGCAATACCAATATTGTTCTCGGCTGTATGGACAGCGAGAAAATACATTTTACTGCTCGATTTTCCACTGACCGTTACAAAACAAGCGACGAATACGCAATTTTACTTAAAAATTTGTTTATGGTAAACAGATTCAATATTTCGCATATTGAAGGTGGAATTATATCTTCGGTTGTGCCTGAACTGTCTGTTGCCTTACAAGAAGCTGTAAAAATCGTTACAGGAAAAGATGCAATGATTGTGGGTTCAGGCTTAAAGACGGGGCTAAATATAATGATTGATAACCCTGCCCAGCTTGGAAGCGACCTTGTTGTTGACGCTGTTGCCGCCTGTGCTGAACATAAAAAACCGATTTTAATTTTTGATATGGGAACTGCTACGACGCTTTCAGTTATAGATGATGTCGGAAATTACATCGGAGGGATGATAATCCCCGGGATACGTCTTGCAACGGAGGCTCTTTCAAAGCAGACTTCTCAGCTGCCGCATATAAGTTTGGAAGCACCTAAAAAAATTATGGGGACAAACACTATAGACTGTATGAAAAGCGGAGCTGTTTTCGGAAACGCCGCAATGTTAGACGGTATTATTGAACGCGTCGAAGAAGAATTAGGTCAAAAGGCAACCGTAGTAGCAACAGGCGGTCTTACAAGTTGTGTTGTTCCTCACTGCAAACATAAAATAATATGTGATAAGGATTTGCTTTTAAAAGGACTCTTCGTTATTTACAATAAGAATGTAAAAAGAATTAAAAAATAAAAATCACAAAACAGCAGCCGCAGGTCATGAATTTTTTTCGACTTGCGGCTGTTTTTGTATATAATATTAATCGTTTTTATAATTATTATGATTACGGTTTTATATATCCTCTTACTGTATTTTTCATATCATCCCACTGCTCATCCATTTCTTTGATAAGCTTAAACTGGGTGCGGCAGCGGTCTAAATTATGTTCTTCACGCTGAGTCTTAAAGTACACGTCGCCGGATAAGTAATCGGTTAGAAAACGCATTCCGCATTCAAGCGTCATCATTCTTGAACCTTCCGGTAAATATTCAATTTCAGCATCGGTAAGCACTCCCCCCGCTGTATTAAGGAAACCTTCTGTGTATGCTTTAAAAAGTTCAATGTCAAAATGAACCTTTGAAAGGTCTTTTTCGTCCTCATCTGCCGTACTTGCACCGAAACGTATGGAGTCGCCAAAGTCATAAAGCGAAAGTCCGGGCATTACAGTGTCAAGGTCTATAACGCATATTCCTTTACCCGTTTTTTTGTCCATAAGTATATTATTTAGTTTTGTATCGTTATGCGTAACTCTCAACGGAAGTTGTCCTTTATTTTGCATATCAACCAATGTATGAGTGAATTCTTCATTTTTCAGAACAAAGTTAATTTCATCATGGACATTTTTTGCTCTGCCCTTTACATCAGCTGACAGCGCTTCTTTAAACTGACGAAAGCGGCTTGGCGTATCGTGAAACAAAGGTATGGTTTCGTGAAGTGAACTTGCGGGGTAGTCTGCAAGCAAAAGCTGGAACTTGCCGAATGCGCATGCCGAATTATAGAAATCTTTTTTATTTCTTACCGCCTGCAGAGTTACAGCGTCTTCTATAAACAAAAAAGCACGCCAATATCCGCTATCTTCGTCAACAAAGTAGAATTTACCGTCCAAAGCCGGAACAAGGTTTAAGGTTTCTCGATATGGGTCGCCGCCGGCATTTGAAATTGCATCATAAAGATACTGAGTAACACCTTGAATATTCTCCATAAGTTCTACGGGTTTTTTAAATACATTTGTATTAATGCGCTGAAGTATATATCGATGTGCCTGCTCCTCCTCTTGATAGAAAACAGAAAAGGTGTCGTTGATATGACCGTTTCCATATGGGAGCATTCCGACAAACTCGCCTTTAAACTGAAAATTCTCGGATATTTGGGGTAAAAATTCTTCTTTTATCGCTTTCATTATTTTTCCTCCCATAATTTTTGGGGATAAATACCCTGTTTTCTCATATTGCGTATAGCTTCGACAACAACAGGCTTATCTTCTCTGTATGTAACACCGTACCATTTATCGGTTGAAGGAAGGACTTTTACTGTTGCTTTATCGTTTTCCAAAAGTTCACCGACAACAGAGGGAAGGAAAAATTCTGATTTTAAAGGATTCTCTTTTAGTGCTTTTTCTAAAAATGCGGGGAAACGCTCCGCTATTTCTTTTAAAATACTTTCGGAAAATCCCCATAAATTCATTGAAACCGTACTTCCCTGCGGAATGGTAACCCATGTTTTTCCGTCTTCCGTATATTGGGCTTTACCGTTTCTTTTTTCTATGTGAGTGCGTTCGCAGATATCTTTAAGATATCCGTCTTCGGAAGTTACACAGACACCCCTTGCAACATGGCCGTGGTCAATCAGCGTATTTTCCAAAGTATAACCTACCATTGCATAACGGTACTTTTCGTCGTCATTACTGTGGAGAAGATAGTTGTAAATCAGCTTAAAAGCATCTTTCCCGTAGTAATCGTCTGAGTTGATGACTGCAAACGGTGCATCTATCAAATCGCGGCAGCAAAATATTGCATTTGCAGTACCCCAAGGCTTTTTACGTCCTTCAGGGGCAGAATATCCACAAGGAAGAGAGTTTACATCCTGATATGCATATTTAACATCGACTATCTTAGAAATTCTGTCACCTATTATTTCTTTAAAATCAGCCTCAATTGATTTTTTAATTAAAAACACAACTTTTTTAAATCCGGCATTTATAGCATCATAGAGAGAAAAATCAATAATTATTTCTCCGTTGTCACCGACCGGGTCTATTTGTTTCGGCCCGCCATATCTGCTTCCCATTCCGGCGGCCATTACAACTAATATAGGTTCTTTCATATTGCATATCTCCTTTTCAAATCTAACCCTTATCTCTATATTAGCCTGCTGACAGCATGAAATAAATATCTTTTCAGCCACAATATTTGCACAAAATATCACATACAAAAAGACCTGCGGAATTTTCCGCAGGTCTACGATTGCTTTTCTATTATTATTGGACGTTTTTTTTGTTTTTCTGTATGGAGTTTTACGGAGGAAGAATATTCAGACGGAGTCATTCCCGTTACTTTTTTGAAGTGCCTTGAAAAATAATATACCGAAGAATATCCGAGTTCATTGGATATTTGCGTAAAATTTTTCAAACCCTCCCGTATTTTTTGCTTGGCACAGTCAATCCTCAGTTTACCGAAGTATTCCATAACTCCGCCGCCCGTTTTTTGGTTGAATATCTTTTGTAGGTACGACCTACAGCACATATTGTCGCGGCAAACATCATTTAAAGTTATTTTATTTGAAATATTATCGGATAAATAAGCTGTAACTTTTGAAAAAGTGCCTTCATCGGATTTTTCGGTTATATTTGAAGTGACTTTTTCATTTAGATTATTTGAATTTCTTATTAAACTGATAAGCATCAGTTCGAGGCATACCTTAATAATCTGTTCGCACGCAAAACCTCTGCGGCTGCTGCGTTTAAGTTCTTTTAAATCAGGGTCATTTAAGTTAGACGAAAAAGCAGTGTCAGCTTCGGTAATTATCTTTCCGAGAAGGTCGCACTCATAATTATTAATATGTAAAATTTTATTATCAAAAAAGTGTATGGCAGAAGAACTGCATTTGAAAGATATCACTACAAGATTTGGCGCAATAACACCGTTTGCCCAAAGTCTGTGAAATTCGTAGGGCTTGTGAAAAATAATATCGCCTTTATTAAGCACATAATCGGTGTCACCGGCGGTAACCTCTACTTCTCCTTTGTCAACGTAAAGAAATTCCCAAAACCCGTGGGATTCTCCCGGAAAATAGAAATCGCTGTTATATTCAAAATAGTGTACTGTAATTATTTCATTGATAACTATTTCCTGTTTTAAATAAGTACTTGTAAACACAATAATACCCCCGATTTCGGACTGCACTTTAAATTGCAATTATTATCATTATTATACCATATGTTTTATTTTAAACTATAATATAAAAAGGTAAAAGCTTTTTAGTCTATAAGTAAGATATTGGATTAAAGTTAGTGGCTCCACAGCGAAACTACATATACAGCCGCTTTTGGTAACATATTTGATACTGTTAATTTTAATCATAAAATGTTATAATAAATAATCAGTATATTAAAGAAAGGTGTGGTGAAATGAAGATAAAAGCTATAGCGGCCGCACTTATAATGTCTTTTATGCTGTCCGGCTGTTCTTTTATCGGCTTTGATGCACAGACTCTTATGCACCCGCCTAGGCCGACAGGCGAAAAGGCAGATATCCACACTTTACTCGTTAAAAAAGGCGGGGAAGATATTACACTGAAATATCCGCAAAACGGAGATTACCGTTCAGCTATAATTACACATGATTTATGTGGAGATTATAACGAAGAAGCGCTTGCAATTTACCAAAAAGGCGACGAAAGTTCAGGAACTAATATAATGTTCATGAAAAAAGACGGTAAATGGCAGGATATGGGTATGTACAATAATTCCGCCGCCCAAGTTGATAAAGTATGTTTTGGTGATTTGAACGGTGATAATAAAGACGAAGTTATTGTAGGTTGGGGAAGCAGTCTTAACAATACGAGTACGATTTCGGTTTACTATTATAAAAACGGTAAAATGAATGAGCTTAAAACCGAACAAGGATATACGGAGCTTGCCGTAATGGATTTTGACGGTGATAAAATGCATGAAATTTTTACAGCAAATGTAAGCGTAGGGGAAAAACCCGCTTCAGCCCAGCTTTTCCGTGCAAAACAAGACCACCTTGAAATGATGGATTCTTGTCCATTGGACAGCGGTGTTACGAAATATGCATCAGTTCAGACCGGGCTTATTAACGAGAAACAAACCGGAATTATTCTTGACGGAATGAAGAGCGCCGATACTCTTGTAACGGAACTGATATACTGGGACAATAACGAAAAGAGTTTAAAATCACCGTTTTTTGATTTGTACACAAAATCAGCCGACTATACGAAAAGAAATACTTCTGTTGTATCAAAAGACATTAACGGCGATAAAATTATAGAATTTCCTATAGTAAATCTTATGCCCGGCTACAACGAAAAAGTTACCGACGATTCTGCTTATGTTACGAACTGGAACCGCTATGATACAAGGTCAAATACTTTTGTACGCGCTATGAGCATGGTCCTCAATTATTCCGATGGATATTGGTTTTTAATCCCGGACATATGGCGCGGCAAAGTTACCACAAAAACGGATACAACAAAGCGTATGATTACATTTTACGAATGGGTATCTTCTGACAAAAACCCAAACGGCGCTATAGGTGCGGCTCTTTTAAAAATCCAGGTGTTTTCGGATGTTGAATGGGAAAACGGAAAAGGTACAACCGGTTTTTATAAACTTCTTGATTCAGACAATATGGTATTTGCGGCAAACAGTCCTTCGCCAAACAACAGTCTTTCGTTAAATTCCGGTGATGTAAAAAATAGTTTTAAACTTATAAGCCACGAATAATTTTGATTTGGGGGAGCAGACATGAAAAATATCCTTGTTGCCGAAGATGAACAGGCAATTCGAGAATTTGTAATTATCAATTTAAAACGTGCCGGATATAATCCGTTAGAGGCTTCAAATGGAGAACAGGCACTGGAAGTTTATGAACGCGAAGTCGGCAATATAGATGTTGCCATACTCGATATTATGATGCCGGGAAAATATGACGGACTTGCGGTTTGCAAACAATTGCGCGAAAAAAGCGGTTCAATAGGAATAATTCTTTTGACTGCAAAAACGCAGGAAATGGATAAAGTCAGCGGGCTTATGATGGGTGCGGACGATTATGTAACAAAGCCGTTCAGCCCCAGTGAACTTGTTGCAAGGGTTGACGCAGTGTACCGCCGCGTTGCTTTGGAACAAATGAGAGATGAAAACAACTTTAAAGAAGAAATACGTTCTGGCGACTTTTCGCTTAACCTCAGAAGCAGGACACTTATGAAAAAAGGAACTGCAATAGAACTTACACAGGTTGAATTCCAAATAATGGAGTGCTTTTTTTCTAACCCGGGGACAGCGCTTGACCGTACGGAAATTTTACAACATGTGTGGGGCGAACAATATTACGGCGAAGAAAAAATAGTAGATGTTAATATCCGCCGTTTGAGAATGAAAATTGAAGACGAACCGTCTAATCCAACCCACATTATAACGGTTTGGGGATTGGGCTATAAGTGGGAGGCATAATACTTAAATTTATAAGTATTATATAACAAAGTGAAGGGGAGAAAAAGTGTGAAAATAATCGGTATTACAAGACGCTGGCTTTTAAATAGCTTGGGGATAATACTGTTTATTTTAATAACCCTTATTCTTACTCTTTCTTTTGTTGTACACGGATATGTTTATAATGGAATTCAGACTGCTTTAAGCAGCCGCTCTGATGAACTTACAAATATGTTTGCCGGTTACGGCAGGAAATCTCCCGAAGAATTCAGTACAGCTGCAAGAAATTATGTTGAAAACTTTCCCAACAAAGAAAGTATGGAACTCATGGTATTCAACTCCAATGGTAAGGTTATTATTACATCAATAGGTTTTGCACCGGATGAAAGCCAGCCAATGCCCGATTATGCACGCGCACACAACAGTAAAACAGGATATGCAAGTTGGACGGGAAGGCTTACAAGCGGCGAAAAAGTTATAGCCGTTACAAGGGTAATGCGCAATGACCAAGACAAATTTGTCGGTGCGATACGTTATGTTGTTTCTCTTCAGGAAGCTGACAAACAAATACTTTTAATTATAAGTGCTCTGACTTTGGCGGGACTTGTTATTATATTATTTATAATTATTTCAAGCTGCTATTTTATGAAGTCGATTATTACGCCTATTAAGCAAATCGGCTCAACCGCAAAACGTATAGCTCAGGGTGATTTTAATGTAAGAATTCAAAAAACAAATGATGACGAAATAGGCCATCTGTGCGACACCATTAATGATATGGCGGACGAACTCGGAGCTTCCGAAAAAATGAAAAATGACTTTATTTCTTCCGTTTCACATGAACTGCGTACCCCTCTTACTGCAATTAAAGGATGGGCGGAAACTATGCAGGCAGGAGGAAACGACAAAGAAACGCTTGACCGGGGAATGGGTATAATTATTCACGAAACGGAACGCCTTTCGGGAATAGTTGAGGAACTTCTCGATTTTTCACGAATGCAGAGCGGCCGAATGACTCTCACTATGGACAAAATAGATATTCTTGCGGAACTCGGTGAAGCGGTATATATGTTCAGCGAACGGGCTAAAACAGAAAATAAATATCTGCTTTATGAAGAACCGGGGATGCTGTCCCCTGTTTTGGGGGATATAAACCGGTTAAGACAGGTGTTTGTAAATATTATTGATAATGCTCTCAAATATACAAATGAAGGCGGAACCGTAAATATTACTGCATCCGAAGCAGAAGGATATATCAGAGTTATTATAAGCGATAACGGCTGCGGAATACCAGCCGAGCACCTTCCTAAAATCAAAAAGAAATTTTATAAAGCAAACCAGACTGTGCGTGGTTCGGGTATCGGTCTTGCGCTTGCAGACGAAATTATGACACTTCATTCAGGCAGACTTGATATTGAAAGCCATGAGAATATCGGTACTGCCGTAACAATTATAATTCCGACTTTACAAAGACTTGAAGACGATACAGAGCAGGAAACAGAAGTAAACGAAGAAAGGAACACTAAAGATAATGGGTAGAGAAAATACAAAGTGCATAACCTCAATTGGCGGTCAGGCGCTTGTTGAAGGAATATTAATGCGTGGCCCGAAAGTTACAGAAACGGCGGTTCGTTTGAGCGACGGAACAATTTCCACTAAACAGTTGGCAACAAGTTTCACGAAAGACAAATACCTGATTATGGGATTACCTATTTTCCGAGGAGTTGCCGCATTTATCGACTCCCTTTCAATAGGATATAAGGCTCTTTCATATTCTGTTGAAAAATCGGGACTTGACGACGAAGAAGAAATGACAAAATTTGATAAATGGGTTCAAAAAACATTCGGAGATAAAATGATGAATGTTATAATGGTAATAAGTACAGTCATCGGAGTTTTGCTTGCGATTGGTTTGTTTTTTGTACTGCCTACATTTATCTTTAATTTAATACGCGACTTTGGTCCGGGAGTACAAATTGAGCCTTGGCGTTCCGTAGTAGAAGGCGCTATGCGAATTGCTATTTTTATACTATACATATATTTGTGTTCGCGTGTACCGGATATTCACAGGCTTTTTCAATATCATGGTGCGGAACATAAGACGATATTTTGCTATGAAAATAACGAAGAACTGACTGTTGAGAATGTACGCCGCCACAGCAGATTTCACCCGAGGTGCGGCACAAGCTTTTTGGTTATTATGCTGTTAATCGGCATTATTGTAGGATTTTTTATTCCTTTCGGAAATCCGTTTGTAAGAACAGCTGTAAAAATACTTTGTATTCCGCTTATTGTGGGTATAGGATACGAATTTATCCGTTTATGCGGACGTACTGATAACACATTTACGCATATAGTGTCAGCGCCGGGGCTTTGGGTTCAGCGTTTAACAACACAAGAACCCGATGACAGTATGATTGAAGTTGCAATAGAGGCTATGAAGAAAGTTATTCCTGAAAACGGTGAAGATAAAATTAAAGTACTGGATGGGGAAAACTAATGCAGTCCAAACTTACAATTGGCAAAACATACAGAGAAGGTAAAAAGATTTTATCCGAAGCAGGTAACGAGTGTGCCGCTTTTGATTCGGCATACCTATTTAAGAAAGCATTCGGATTCGACCGTCAATATGTACTTGTTCATTCACAGGATACGGCAGACAAAAAGTGCGCTGAACAATATATAAAATATATTAATCAAAGAGCGGCCGGACGGCCGCTTCAGTATATATTGGGCAGCTGGCCGTTTATGGAGCTTAATCTTTCGGTGGGAGAGGGCGTCCTTATACCACGGGAAGAAACCGAACTTTTAGTAAGGACAGCTTCTAAAATGTTAAACGGAAAGATAAGACCCAGAATTTTGGATTTATGCTCCGGTACGGGGGCGGTTGCGCTTTCTCTTGCACAAGTTTTTACTGATGCGGATATTACGGCAGTGGAGTTTTATGATGACGCACTGAAATATTTGAACTGTAATATAAAAAATACAGGGTTTAATGTTAAGGCTGTTAAGTTAGATGTTTTAAAGGCTGAAAGTGCGGAAAAATTTTCGGATTTGGATATTATAGTTTCAAACCCGCCTTATGTGGAAAAATCAGAAATCCCAATTTTGCAGACAGAAGTACAAAAAGAACCCAAAACCGCGCTCGACGGCGGTGAGGACGGGCGTAACTTTTACCGTGCAATTTCAGAATATTGGTTTCCTAAACTGAAATACGGAGCAGCCGCGGCTGTGGAAATCGGCGAGGGTCAGGCGGATAAAGTGTCCGAATTTTTTATTAGCGCAGGACTTTCGAATATTAGAGTGCTGAAAGATTTTAATAATATCGAACGTGTGGTCGCAGGAATAAAGTCTAATGATTGATTTTAAGTATTAAATATTATATAATTTTAATGTTGATTATAAATTTGAGGTTAGAGTAAAAATGATACTCTGCCTGTCATAAAACGGGAGGACAATATGGCGACAGATAAGAACAAGGCACTCGAAACAGCATTACATCAAATTGAAAAACAATTTGGAAAAGGTGCTGTAATGCGCCTCGGTCAAAATGAAGCGATGCATGTGGAAGCAATTCCTACCGGTTCCCTGTCGCTGGATTTGGCGCTCGGTATCGGCGGACTTCCACGCGGCCGTATTACAGAAATTTACGGGCCTGAAAGTTCAGGTAAAACTACTCTTGCTCTGCACTGCATAGCACAGGGACAGAAAAACGGCGGAAATGCCGCATTTATTGATGTTGAACACGCTCTTGACCCAATTTATGCAAGGGCTTTGGGAGTCGATGTCGACTCTTTGCTTGTTTCTCAGCCGGATACAGGGGAACAAGCTCTTGAAATTACAGAAGCACTTGTCCGTTCGGGTGCTATTGACGTTATAGTCATAGACTCTGTTGCGGCTTTGGTTCCGCGAGCTGAAATCGAGGGAGAAATGGGCGATAGCCATGTTGGACTTCAAGCTCGTTTAATGAGTCAGGCTTTAAGAAAATTATCGGGAGCTATTTCGAAATCAAACTGCGTTGCTATTTTTATAAATCAGCTTCGTGAAAAAGTCGGTGTTGTCTACGGCAATCCCGAGGTAACCCCCGGCGGACGTGCGCTGAAGTTTTATGCTTCCGTAAGAATAGATATTCGTAGAATAGAAACGCTGAAAAACGGTACGGAACAGATAGGTTCGCGCACACGCGCAAAAGTTGTAAAGAATAAAATAGCACCTCCTTTCCGTGAGGGTCAATTCGATGTTATGTACGGCAAAGGAATTTCGCGTGAAGGTGAACTGCTTGACATTGCCGTAAAATTAGAAATTATACAAAAATCCGGTTCATGGTTCTCATATAATGAAACAAGGCTCGGTCAGGGACGCGATAATGTAAAAAACTTTTTAAGGGATAATATCGAAATTTCAAATGAAGTAGAGAAACTTGTAAAAGAAAACGTAACAAAGTTATATAATAAAAATGAAACTGAATCTGCGTCCCCCGCTAAACCGGTTGAGGTTGCTCCTCCGGCACCGGCAAAAGCTACGAATTCAAAGAATGTAAATATTGACATTACGGCGGATGACTGATGCTTATTACTGCTGTTGAACCGAGAAAAAAGAGCCTTTCCGCACTTTTTATCGAGGGGGAATTTGCGGTAAATATCGATACCGAAACACTTATAAAAAGCGGGTTTAAAGCGGGTAAAGATATAGACGACGCACAGCTTCATGAATTAATTATCCAAAGCGATAAAAGACGGGCGAACGAAAAGGCTTTGTATCTTTTGGAACGAAGAAACCACTCTCAGAAGGAACTTGCCGATAAAATAAGCCGGGTTACTTCACGCGAAGCCGCTGAGGCTGCGGCACAGCACATGGCTGATATAGGACTTGTAAACGATGAAGAATTCGCAAAGAGTTATACACGCGAAATGTTTACAAGAAAGGGATTTTCCGCAAAAAGGGTACTGTACGAGCTTTTAAAAAAAGGTATAGATAAAGAATTTGCACAGACGGTAGTCGAAGATTTTGCACCCGATCCCGTAGAAAAGATATTGGAAATAATAAATAAAAAATACAGTAAAAAATTAAGTGATGAAAAAAGCCGCCGCCGCAGTATTGCCGCACTGCAAAGACTGGGCTACCGATGGGATGACATAAAAGCGGCTTTAAATCAATTTGAAAATGAGGATTAATAAATGGCATACAGTGTTGGATTGATAAGCCTTGGCTGCGCAAAAAATCAGGTTGACGCCGAAAGGATGCTTGCAAACCTTGAGAAAGCGGGATTTAAAATTAAAAGTGATGCCGCCCTTGCGGATGCCGTAATTGTAAATACATGCGGTTTTATAGACGCGGCGAAAAAAGAATCGATAGAGGAAATTCTTGAACTCGGCAAACTCAAAGACGAGGGACAAATAAAAGCAATTATTGTAACCGGCTGTTTAGCAGAGCGTTACCGCGAAGAAATATTAAAAGAACTTCCAGAAGCTGATGCCGTTATAGGTATAGGCGCGGACAGCGACATTGTTTCAGTCGTTAAAAATGCTTTAGGCGGTGTAAAGTATGAATGCTTTCCGGAGAAAACGCTGCTTGGTTTAAGCGGGGAACGCCGCCTTTTAACACCGAATTATTTTGCATACTTAAAAATTGCGGAAGGCTGCGACAATCGATGCGCTTACTGTGCAATTCCGTTTATACGCGGTCGCTATCGTTCACGCACCATTGAAGATATTGTAAAAGAAGCAAAGAAACTTTCAGAACGAGGCGCAAAAGAAATTATTTTGATTGCTCAGGACACTACAAAATACGGATATGATATTTATAAAAAGCTTATGCTGCCCGAGCTTTTAAAGGAACTTTGTAAAATAGACGGTATTGAATGGATAAGAATTTTGTACTGCTATCCCGATTATATTAATGACGAATTAATTGAGACCATAGCCAAAGAAGATAAAGTTGTAAAGTACATGGACTTGCCGCTTCAGCATTGCAGTGCAAGGCTTTTAAAGGCTATGCACAGAACGGGTAACCGCAAAGAATTAACCGAACTCATTAATAAAATGAGAAAGGCAATACCGAATTTAATTTTAAGAACAACTTTGATTACCGGTTTTCCCGGCGAAACAGAGGAGGACTTTACAGAACTTTCTGAGTTTGTAAAAGAAATTAAGTTTGAACGCCTCGGCTGTTTCCCATATTCCCAAGAAGAGGGTACACAGGCCGCACAAATGCCAAACCAAATTGATGAAGAAGTAAAGCAGCACCGAATGAACCTCATTATGGAAGAACAGATGAACATAATGCAGGAATGGGGAGAAATGCAGGTCGGTAAAAAGTTAGAAGTCCTTGTGGAGGGATTTGACAGATATGCCGAGTGCTGGTTTGGAAGATCATATGCTGATTCGCCGGATATTGACGGTAAAATATTCTTTAAAGCGAACGACATTAAACCCAAAACAGGCAGCTTTATAAATGTTAAAATAAATGAGTGTATTGATGGCGATTTAATGGGAGAAATTATTGCTTAAGGAGGCGAGGTAATGAATCTGCCAAATAAATTAACCGTTCTTAGAATTGCATTAGTGCCGTTTTTTGTTGCGGTGCTGTTAATTCCCGGTATTCCCAACCATTACCTTATAGCGGCTGTTTTGTTTGGCGCCGCTGCGCTTACGGACCATTATGACGGAAAACTTGCAAGAAAAAATAATCAGATAACAAATTTCGGAAAGTTTTTAGACCCTCTTGCCGATAAAATTTTGGTTATTTCAGCACTCGTTTGCTTTGTGGAACTAAAACTCGCCCCTGCATGGTGTGTACTTCTGATTATTGCAAGGGAGTTTATGGTAACCTCAATACGACTCGTCGGAGCTGACAGCGGTGTTGTCATAGCGGCAAACAAATGGGGAAAAACAAAAACTGTAAGCCAAATAATAGCAATAATGGCTATATTGATTTTTGAATATGTAAATGAACTGATTGCGGCGGGCAATATTGCGGAATTTTCAATAGCCGGTGCCGATAGTGCAGTGATTTTTCAAAACATCGGATTAGTACTTATTTTGATAGCTACTTTTTTTGCTATATTATCCGGAGTAATTTACATTGTCCAAAATATAGGTGTAATAAATACTACTAAATAAACCACTTAACATAAAATGGGGGTTTACTTAAAATTTATTTTGGTATATACTATTGTCACGTTATTTATAAAGAACGCTATACTATAAAGTAATCAGAAATGCGTTGAGCGGAAGAAGTAACCGTTTCAAAGGTAACAGAGATTAAGCGTCACCGGCTGAAAGCGCTTTTTATTCGATGGGCGGCGAAATGCATCCGTTAGCAGACGGGGGGAATTTAGTATCCCCGTACGGCAGGCACCGTTAAAAGCCCCACAGAGTTATAAAACGGAGTGGAACCGCGGATATTTACCGCCTCCGTCCCTTAATTGGGACGGAGGCTTTTTTTATTTATTGGAGGCAGATTAGATATGTTCAACAAACTCAAAGAGGATATTGATTCTATAATGGAGCGTGACCCTGCGGCAAGGTCAAGGATAGAAGTGTATTTCCTTTATTCCGGCTTTAAGGCAGTTCGTGCTTATCGTAAAGCGCATTGGTTCTACGAACGTAATATGAAATTTATAGCTCGCTTTTTATCCCAGCGTGCAAGGCATAAAACAGGAATAGAAATACATCCCGGAGCAAAAATAGGAAAAGGTTTGTTTATCGACCATGGAATGGGTGTGGTAATTGGAGAAACAACAGAAATCGGCGACAACTGTACTTTGTACCAGGGAGTAACTCTCGGCGGTACAGGTAAAGACCAGGGAAAACGACACCCAACACTCGGAAATAACGTACTTGTTGGAAGCGGCGCAAAGGTTTTGGGCCCGTTTCACGTCGGCGATAATGCAAGAGTGGCGGCGGGCGCCGTTGTACTCGATGAAGTACCAGCAAATGCTACCGCAGTAGGTGTTCCGGCAAGAATAGTACGCCTTAACGGAGTTCGGCCGAGTAACCTTGACCAAATCCATGTTGCAGACCCTGTGGCACAGGAACTATGTAAAATGTCTATTCAGCTTGAAAAAATACAAAATTGTATTGATGAATTATTTAAACAAAGAGAGGAAAAGTAAGATGAAAATTTACAACACGTTAACACGTCAAAAAGAGGAATTTGTGCCGATGACGCCGGGTGAAGTTAAAATCTATGCCTGCGGGCCTACGGTGTATAACTATATTCACATCGGCAACGCGCGCCCTATTTGTGTGTTCGACGTGCTTCGCCGCTATCTTGAGTATCGCGGAATGAAAGTCATCTATGTTCAAAACTTCACCGACATTGACGATAAAATTATCAACAAGGCAAATGAAGAGGGAAGCGACTATCTTACGGTTTCTGAAAGGTTTATCAACGAATATAAAACCGACTCGAAAGGTCTTAATGTACGAGAAGCAACAATCCATCCGCTTGCTACTCAAAATATCGACGAGATTATTCAGATTATTTCAGATTTAATAGATAAAGGCTATGCTTATCCGACAAGTAATGGGGATGTTTATTTCCGCACTTTAAAAGATAAGGGATACGGAAAACTTTCTCATCAGCCGCTCGAAGATTTACAGGCGGGCGCACGTATTGCAACCGGAGAGATTAAAGAGGGCGCAATGGACTTCGCTCTTTGGAAAGGTGCAAAGCCGGGAGAACCCAGCTGGGTATCACCTTGGGGCAGCGGACGCCCGGGTTGGCATATCGAATGTTCCGCAATGGTTCGCCGTTACCTCGGTAAAACAATTGATATTCACTGCGGAGGTCAGGATCTTATTTTTCCGCACCATGAAAACGAAATAGCACAGAGCGAGTGCTGCAACGGGGTTCAGTTCGCCAATTACTGGATGCATAACGGCTATATCAATGTGGATAACCGTAAAATGAGCAAAAGCCTCGGTAATTTCTTTACCGTGCGCGATGTTGCGGAGAAAACAGGCTATGAACCAATAAGATACTTAATGGTTGCGTCGCATTACCGAACACCCATAAATTACAGCGTAGAAGTAATCGAACAATGCAAAGCGGCGCTTGAAAGACTATATAACTGCCGCGAAAATCTCGAATTCGTGAAAGAGCATGCTGTACCCGGAGAAAAAGAGGGCGAACATGAAATTATAAAAAAATTCGAGAAGCACAGGGACCATTTTATCGATGCTATGGAAGACGACCTCAACACAGCGGATGCTGTTTCTGCACTGTTTGACTTGGCACGCGATATAAATTCAAATATAAATTCAAACACATCGCCGTCAAAAGAACTTTGTGCTTTTGCACTTGATTTGTTTAATGAACTTGCAGATGTATTGGGACTTCTTTACACTAAAAAAGAGGATTCTCTTGATGACGAAATAGAAAAGCTTATTGAAAAACGCACTGAGGCGCGTAAAAACAAGGACTGGGCTACTGCAGATAAAATCCGCGATGAATTAAAGTCACGGCACGTGGTTCTTGAAGATACTCCTCAAGGTATTAAATGGAAAATTGAAAAGTAATTATAGGCGAAAGGCAAATGAATAATGGCAAAGAGCAAAAATAAGACTAATGTTATGAGAATTTTAGATGCGGAAAAAATCCCTTATAATCCATATTATTACGATAATAAGGACGGAAAAATAGATGGTGTTTCCGTAGCCGAAAAGTTAGGCCAGAATGTAAATCAGGTTTTTAAAACTTTGGTTACATGCGGAGCAAGCGGAGATTATTATGTTTTCGCTATACCTGTTGATAAAGAGCTAAACTTAAAAGCCGCGGCGAAAAGTGTGGATGAAAAATCAGTTGAAATGATACACGTCAAAGACATTAATAAAATTACCGGCTATATCCGCGGCGGATGTTCGCCAATCGGTATGAAAAAGCAGTTTAAAACTGTAATTGATTCAAGCTGCGAGAATATCCGCTCAATTATTGTGAGCGGCGGTAAAATAGGAACACAGGTGGAGCTTGAACCGAAAGCGCTTTTGAGCTTTATTGGCGGCAAAACTGCAGATATAACAATGTGACATTCTTAATTTCGACATATCATAATTTTTGTCATAAAATCTGACAAAAGACAAAACTGTCTATTTTATTATTTTCATATTAAAGATATACTAAATATATGATGAAATGTAATGGGAAATCGGGGCGGGTAAAAATGGAATACAGACATAAAATGAAACGTTCTGCAGTGAGTCTTGTTATAGATAAAGCTATAAAAAATATACAAGTTGACCCAAGAAGAACTATAAGAAATTTAGTAGATATGGGAGAGTGCTTTTCAACAACACCCGCGCAGAAAAACTTTTTTGATTTAGCAGGCGAAGTTTTAAAAAATAAGGATAATCCTTACTATAAACTTTTGCTTAATTTAGTTTATAATGTTAATGCGGAAACAGTAAAAACAATAAGTCTTAATTTTGGATATACAGCTTTAAATTACGGTTCACAGATTATACGAAAAAACGAAGCTGTTCTTAAAAAGCGAATTCCTTGGCTTTTATGCTTTGACTTTAATACAAAATACAGGGATATTAATACTCTTGAATGGACAAAGAGTGTTATAGACGATGCAGTCTCACTGGGAATTTATACTTTTGTTTTCAGGCTCGGTGATTTTGCGGAATATTTCAGCGATGTTTTGGAAATTTGTAAAAAGCACAAGGAATGTTGCTTCTTTGCGGCAATATCACCTTTGTTATTGTCAAAGGAGCAGTTAGAAGAAGTTGCTGAAGTTAAAAACTTGATACTTTCTATAAATGTAACAGACAATAATGAGTTGCAGTGCTCAAAAGAACTTTTAAAGTTATTGCACGACTATAAGTGTTTCTATGGCTTTAATACCTACTACACAAATGCTAATGCAGACTATATTATGTCAGAAGAGTTTACACAAGAAATGATAGACTGTGGGTGCTTTTTTGGCGGATTTATAAATAAAAACATTGAGAAAAAAGAACTTGAAAAAAGAATTTACCGTCACGTCTGCTCCGCTCGCGGAAAAAACGGGAAACCTATTTTTCTTTTTGATTTTTTCACCGATGCAAAGTATATAAGTAATTCGATTTTCAGCGCTCCGGATTTATATATCAGCGATAAAGGTGAAGCTAAAATGGCGGGAGGAATTTTCGCAAATCTACACAGTGTAACACTTTCCGAATTGGCAAAAACACCTAAGTTTAAATTTGCGGATTGATCACTATTTAATTAAAAGTTTTTATTATAATATAACAAAGTTAAAATTTAACACCGGATTTACAAAGGAGATAAAAATATGAATTGGTTTAGAAGAGTAATGTACGGAAGATACGGAATCGACCAACTTTCGATTGCACTTCTTATTCTTTATATGGCAATGAACTTTTCCGCAAACCTCACATGGAATATTCCTCTGCGAATGGTCGCTTTGATTCCACTTGCTTTATGTTTTTACAGAGTCTTTTCAAGGAACACAGGTAAAAGATATCGTGAAAACCAAAAATTTATGGGGATATGGTATTCTATTAAAAACCGGTATATAAAAATGAATAGGAAACTTAACGATAGGCAGACTCATAAATATTTTAAATGCCCTAAATGTTCAAATACTTTAAGGGTGCCGCGCGGAAAAGGAAAAATTTGCATTACTTGTCCTGTTTGCAAAACAGAATTTATAAAAAAAACATAATATCTAAGTGTCTGCCTGTATGGAGTTTCCATACAGGCTTTTTTTAAGCTTTTTAATAAAATAAGCATTCAGATTTTGTAAAGATGAAATGTAGTATTTTTTATTTAAATCCCTTTATTTATTAAAGAATCACTTATATATATAAAAAATAAAAAAATCCAAAATAAAATGGCACAAAATTACAACAAAGTAGTGTTTAAGATAAATGCTATAATTATTCAAAATTCTAAATAATCAATTTTGTTTAGAATATAACAAAAATACAGTGTAAATATCGGTAGAATGTACAAAAAGTGGTATCGATTAATTTTTATTATTGATAAACATCACGAAATGCTATAGAATATTATCAATGGATAATATTAATATAGAAAGAAATCGGGGTGATAGGATGGCAAAGGATATTGTGGAGGCTGTACGCAGTGCTGAACTTGATGCTGACAAAACAGAAAAAGACGCATATTCAAAAAAAGAGCAGATTATTAAAAAGGCGCAAGAAGATGCAAAGAATACTTCAAATGCTCTTATTATGGAAGCAAAGCAACGTGCTGAAGCTATGCTGAAAACCGCTAAGCTCCAGTCAGAAAAACTGTTTGAAAAAGCAAATTCAGAAGCGCAAAAGGAAGTTGAATCTCTTCAAAGCAAAGCAAAGCAGAAAGAAGCCGAAGCAGTAAAACTGATATACTCCGAACTGTTTTAATCCTAAAATGCCGGCAAAGGGGGTAAAGCTATGGCTGTGCTGCAAATGCAGCGAATAAACATCTGTGCGCTTAAAAAGGATCGTAAGCAGATACTGGAAACTTTACAGCGGCGCGGTGTAGTTGAAATTAATGATTTATTAAAAGAAGACAGTGTGTTTAAAAAAACTGACTTGTCTTCATCACAGACGATTTTTGAAAAGAACGCTTCGCTTACACAGGAAGCTCTTAAAACATTGGAACAATATTCTCCAAAGAAAGAGTCAATTTTTGCTAAGCTGAACGGTAAACGAGAAATTTCCGTAGACAATTATTATACGTTCAGTGATGAAAGAGAAGAACTTGTTCGTGTAGCACACAGAATTAATTCACTTTCAAGAGAAATTGCAGAAAACAAAGCAGAAATTTTAAAACTTCAGGCAAGAAACGAGTCCCTTACTCCATGGCTCAATTTAGATATTCCCATGACTTTTAAAGGGACTAAATACACTTCCGCCTTTATCGGAACACTGGAGTCAAAAAAGACACTTGAAGATATTTATTTACTTTTGGCAGAAAATGCTCCCGACCTTGAATCTATTTATGCCGAAATAATAAGCTCTTCATCGGAACAAACCTGTATTTTTTTAATATGCAGAAAATCAGAATACAACAAATTGGACGAAGCATTGAGAAAAATCGGATTTGCGCGTCCGTCTTCACCCTCTAAAAAAGCTCCTTCTCAGCTTAAAACAGCTGTTGAAGAAAAAATAAATATTCTAAAAAGAGAAATAGAAAAAGCTCAAGAAGAAATAAAAAGTTATTCTGGTGAACGAAACGGTTTCAGATTTATTATTGATTACTACAATATGAGGTCGGAAAAATATGGTGTAATAAGCCGTTTACTTCAATCAAACCGTACATTTATTCTTTCCGGTTATATTCCAAAGCGAGATGTACAGAAATTACAGGACGAGCTTAACTATAAATTTGACATAGCAATTGAGTGCGAAGATCCATCACCAAACGAAGATGTGCCTATACTGTTAAGTAACAACGGTTTTGCCTCCCCGGTTGAGGGGGTTTTGGAATCTTTCAGTCTGCCTGGCAGGGGTGAAGTGGATCCGACGAATGTTATGTCATTTTGTTATTATTTTTTATTTGGACTTATGCTTTCCGATGCCGCTTACGGTTTTATCATGACGCTAATATGCGGCATTATTCTCGCAAAGTATAAAAAAATAGAAGACTCTATGAGGAAAGCAATAAAGATGTTCTTTTTTTGCGGAATATCCACCATGTTTTGGGGTGTGCTTTTCGGCAGCTATTTCGGGGATGCAGTTGATGTTATTTCATCTACATTTTTTGGAACTAAGCTGACTATACCACCTTTGTGGTTTGAACCGATTAAGGATCCTATGCGTATGCTTATGTTTTCTCTGACAGTGGGTGTCATCCATTTATTTACGGGTCTTGCTATGCAGTTTTATCAGCTGTGGAAAGCTAAAAAGTATAAGGATGCGATTTATGATGTTGTATTTTGGTATGTGTTTTTGACAAGTCTGATTGTACAACTTTTAAGTATGGAAATGTTTGTAAATATAGCAGGACTTAAATTTACTCTTTCTGCTAAAACCGGCAGTATTGCCGGAACAGTTGCATTAATTTCCGCTGTTGCAATTACACTTACCGCGGGAAGGGAATCCCGCAATCCATTTAAGCGTTTACTTAAAGGACTTTACGGACTATATGGGGTTACGGGATATTTAAGTGACGTACTTTCATATTCACGTCTTTTGGCACTTGGACTTGCAACCGGTGTAATAGCTTCCGTTATTAACAAAATGGGAAGCATGGCAGGCGGCGGAGTGGTTGGATTTATTGTGTTTGTAATTATTTTTGTGATAGGCCACACAATAAATATCGGCATAAATGCACTCGGTGCATATGTACACACAAACCGTTTGCAGTTTGTAGAATTTTTTGGAAAGTTTTATGAGGGCGGCGGACGTAAGTTTACTCCATTTGCCCCTAATACCAAATATTTTAATATCAGGGAGGAAATAAATAATGGATAATCTTGGAATTGTTTTTGCTTTGTTGGGTGCGGTAGCTTCCGCTCTTATGGCGGGCGCAGGTTCAGCTGTAGGAGTAGGTATGACAGGCGAGGCCGCCGCAGGTGTAGTTACCGAGGACCCTTCAAAGTTCGGTAAAGTACTTGTATTACAGCTTCTTCCGGGTACTCAAGGTATTTACGGTTTGTTAATCGCGTTTATTACTCTTTCACAAATTGGTATTTTGGGTGGAAATCCACAAATGTCTTTAGCTAAGGGACTTCTGTACTTCTTAGCATGTCTGCCGATGGCGGTAGTCGGTTATTGGTCAGCACTGCGTCAGGCACGTGCATCAGTCGCAAGTATCGGTCTTGTTTCAAAAAGACCTGACCAATTCGGTAAAGCTATGATATTCCCGGCAATGGTTGAAACTTACGCCATTCTTGCATTGCTGATTTCCATTCTTGCGGTATCGGGTATAGGCGGCTTAAATATTTAATATGGGAGAGCTTGTCAATGACAGGGTTAGATAAAATCTTAAAGCAAATAGTAAATGAAGCTGAAAATAAGTCAAAAAAAATAATATCCGAAGCTGAGAAAGAAGCACAGAAAATTAAACAAACCGCCCAAAAAGAGGCAGCCAAACAATGCGATATTATCGAACTTAAAAATAAGAATGACGTTAAGGATACGATAGAACGTGCAAAATCGGCTGCAGAACTTCAAAAGCGGAGAACTGTTTTGGATGCAAAACAACAGATAATTACCGAAACAATTGATAAAGCTTATAAACTGCTGTTTAAGCTTCCGGATGACCAGTATTTTAGAATAGTGCTTCAAATAATAAAAAAATACATACTTAAAGAAGACGGTGAAATTATATTTTCTTCAAAAGATTTAAAACGTCTTCCGAGTGATTTTCAGGAAAAAATTAACGAACTGGTTAAGGACAAGAAAGTTTCGCTGAAAATTTCTAAGCAGAGCCGTAAAATAGACGGTGGATTTATACTTGTTTATGGCGACATAGAACAAAATTGTTCATTTAATGCGCTGTTTGATTCAGCACGTGAAAGATTGCAGGATAAAGTACATGGGCTTTTGTTTTCATAAAGGTGCGTGCCGCAGAGGGAGGTTTCAGTAATGGCAGAAAACAATTATGCTTATGCGGTTGCGCGTATTCGTTCAAAAGAGCTTTCACTGATTAATTCGCAGACACTCGAACAGCTTTTATCCAGCAAAAGTTACGAGGACTGTATGCGGATTTTGGCAGACAAGGGTTGGAACACTGAAAATACTTCTGATGCAGAAAAGATGCTTGCATCGGAGAGAAAAAAGACATGGAATTTAATCAGCGAAATGGTGGACGATATGTCTGTGTTTGACGTGTTTCTGTACCCGAATGATTTTCACAACTTAAAAGCGGCAGTTAAAATGGTTTGTACAAATTCTAAAGTCCCCGATATTTTTATGTCCGGCGGAATAGTGGATTATGAAAAAATAATCAAGGCAGTTAAAGAAAACGACTTTTCCTCTCTTCCGCAATACCTTAGGGAGCCGGGAGAAAAGGCTCTTAAAGTCATGCTCCACACAAGGGACGGGCAGCTGTGCGATATCGTTTTAGATAAAGCCGCTCTTGAAGCTGTATATGAAGCGGGAAAAAAATCCAAAAATGAGCTTATTGAAAAATACGCTGAGCTTACAACGGCGGCGGCCGATATTAAAATAGCGGTAAGGTGCAGTAATACAAGAAAAAGCCTTGAATTTATTAAATCGGCAATAGCACACTGCGACAGCTTAGACATAGAAAAATTAGCTCATGCAGCTGTGATTTCTACAGATGAGATTTGCTCCTACCTTGCAGCTACGCAGTATGCGGATGCAGTTGATGAAATAAAAAAATCAACTTCTGCTTTTGAGCGTTGGTGTGATAACTTGATTATTGAGTATATTAGACCGCAAAAATATAATCCGTTTACAATTGCACCTATTGCCGCTTATCTTTTGGCGCGTGAAAACGAGATTAAAACCGTTCGCATTATTTTGTCGGGTAAGTTGAACAGCCTTTCGGAAGAAACAATTAAAGAAAGATTGAGGATAATGTATGTATAAGATTGCTGTAATGGGTGACCGCGACAGCGTCTATGGTTTTGCGGCGCTCGGTCTTGACGTTTTTCCGCAGAACGATATATCCGAAGCCGCTAAAAAGCTTAGGAACCTTGCGGAAGAAAATTATGCGGTCATCTATATAACCGAAGCGCTTGCTGCAAAACTTGAAACAGAAGTGGATCGCTATCGTGAACGACAGATACCCGCTATAATTCCAATTCCGGGTGTAAAGGGCAACACCGGTATAGGTATTTTAAACGTTAAAAAGTTTGCAGAGCAGGCAGCTGGCTCCGACATAATATTTAACGGTGAAAACTAAAAAGCAGGTGAAAAAATGAGTAAAGGCACTATTAAAAAGGTCGCCGGACCTTTGGTAATTGCCAACGGAATGCGTGACGCGAATATGTTCGACGTTGTCCGCGTCAGTGAACAGCGTCTTATTGGTGAAATTATCGAAATACACGGAGATGAGGCTTCTATACAGGTGTACGAAGAAACTTCCGGCCTACGCCCGGGCGGACCGATTGAGTCTACCGGTGAACCTTTAAGCGTTGAACTTGGGCCGGGTTTAATCAGCAGTATATTTGATGGAATACAGCGTCCGTTGGACGAAATTATGAGAATTTCGGGAAATAATCTGCGCCGAGGTGTAGAAGTTCCCTCACTTAACCGTGAAACTAAATGGCACTTCGTTCCGACTTTGGATAAGGGAAGTGAAGTTACCGGCGGAGATGTAATCGGAACAGTGCAGGAAACGGAAATTGTTGTTCATAAAATTATGGTACCTAACGGAATAATGGGTAAAATTGAATCCATTTCCGAGGGCGATTTTACAATTACGGATACCGTTGCCGTAATTAAAACAGAAAACGGTGCCACACTAAATATTACGCTTATGCAAAAGTGGCCTGTCCGCCGCGGAAGGCCGTACAAGAAAAAACTTTCTCCGGATATGCCTCTTGTTACCGGTCAGCGTGTTATAGATGCACTTTTTCCGATAGCAAAAGGAGGAACGGCGGCAGTCCCGGGACCTTTCGGAAGCGGTAAAACGGTAGTTCAGCACCAGCTTGCAAAGTGGGCTGAAGCCGATATCGTTGTTTATATCGGATGCGGTGAACGCGGTAACGAAATGACGGACGTTTTAAACGAGTTTCCGGAGCTGAAAGACCCAAAGACCGGCTACTCTCTTATGGAACGTACTGTACTTATTGCCAATACTTCCGATATGCCTGTTGCCGCACGTGAGGCATCAATTTATACGGGCATTACAATAGCGGAATATTTTAGAGATATGGGTTATTCGGTCGCGTTAATGGCTGACTCAACTTCACGATGGGCGGAAGCTTTACGTGAAATGTCCGGCCGTTTGGAAGAAATGCCGGGTGAAGAAGGTTACCCTGCATATCTCGGAAGCAGACTTGCACAGTTCTATGAACGTGCAGGCAGAGTTATTGCAGTCGGCAGCGAAGACCGAGAGGGTTCGCTTTCAGTTATTGGTGCTGTTTCACCGCCGGGCGGCGATATATCCGAACCGGTTTCGCAGGCAACGCTCCGAATTGTAAAGGTGTTTTGGAGCCTTGATTCAGCTCTTGCATACAGACGCCATTTCCCGGCTATTAACTGGCTTACAAGTTATTCACTTTACACTGATTCTATGGGCAAATGGTTTAACTCAAACGTAAATGAAAACTGGATAAATCTTCGTGCACGCATTATGCGCTTACTGCACGATGAATCCGAACTTGATGAAATTGTAAAATTGGTCGGTATGGATGCTCTTTCCGCACCCGACCGATTAAAACTGGAAGCGTCACGTTCTATTCGTGAAGACTTTTTGCATCAGGATGCATTCCATGAAGTAGATACTTATACCCCGCTTGAAAAGCAGTATATAATGATGCAGCTTGTACTTGACTACTACGACAAAGCGGTTGAGGGCTTAAAAAATGGGGTTTCGGTGGAAGATTTGGTTAAACTCCCCGTGCGCGAGCGTATAGGGCGTTTCAAATATCTTTCTAACGATAAAGTTGACGAGGAATATAAAGAAATTAATGATTTACTTTCCAAAGAGATAGATGAACTTGCACAAAAGGAGGACTTCTGATGCCAAAAGAATACAGAACAATTCAAGAGGTTGCAGGTCCTTTAATGCTTGTCCGCGGTGTTGAAAATGTCGCTTATAA
>ENA-UOOM01000903-UOOM01000903.1-fermentation-metagenome-genome-assembly--contig:-NODE-903-length-31352-cov-9.452919_pt1 | contig 31352 bp, 25 predicted proteins | sample MGYA00245781_ERZ724031 | MGnify/ENA primary metagenome ERZ724031 (study PRJEB28704, sample SAMN03018317) | fermentation metagenome | biome: anthropogenic terrestrial biome; feature: soil; material... | reverse complement strand
TATATTTGTAGTTCAAAAATCAGTGAATAAATACATAACCCTATAAAAACTAAAAAAACAATCTGCAATGTTTAAAAATCATCCGAAAGGTCTACTGGTATTAGCTCTCACCAACATGGGGGAGCGATTTGGATATTACACCATGTTGGCTATCCTGACGCTTTATATGCAGGCTAAATTCGGCCTGACGTCTGTTTACACAAGTATTATATACGGCACGTTTTTGGCGCTCGTGTATTTTCTGCCGATTTTCGGAGGCGCATTAGCCGATAAAGTACTGGGCTACGGCAAAACCATTTTACTGGGCACGGTGGTCATGTTTATCGGGTACCTCCTCTTGGCGGTCCCCTTCGAAGGCAATAGCATCGGATTAATTGTCATGTTCATTTCGCTTATTCTCATTGCATTGGGAACAGGGTTCTTCAAAGGAAACCTTCAGGCGCTGGTGGGCAAGTTATATGACGATCCCCGTTATAGTAAAAACAGGGATATTGCGTTCTCCATTTTTTATATGTTTATTAACATCGGCGCTTTCTTTGCTCCCAGCGTAGCCAATACCATCAACAATTCGGTATTGAAATCGGCGGACTTTACCTACGATGCGAATATCCCCAAAAGTTACGTGGCCTTGAACGATGAGGCAAACGCCGTCGATAAAAACACCTTTATCATGCAGAATCTTACCCCCGAGCAACAGGCCTTGGAAGGGAAAGAGTTCGAAGCCGTCCTTCATAAAGCGAAGAAAGATAAAAAGGTGGTATTTGCCGAAGAAATTCAAGACGCCCTTTTTAAATTGAAAGCGGCGGGATTGAATCAATATACGCAATCGAAAAAGATTACCGACCCGGCCCTCACCGTTACGAATGAAGAATATAACCTGCTTCAAAGCCGCGATCCCAACGATGCGGAGGCAAAAGCAGCCGTCGTTGCAAAAGTGAACGACGCCCGGATAACGGATACGTCGTTGGATGGCGGCGCGGATGAAGACGCTTTCGCCCGGAACTTCGGGAAACGCTATGTAAACGAGTCGCTCTCGAGCTCTTACAGTTTAGCCTTCGGCGTGGCGTGTATCAGCCTCATCTTATCTATTTTGATATTCCTTCTTTTCAGAGGGACGTGGAAAGGCTCGGATAAAACGCAAAAACAAAAATTGGAAGAGTCGAAATCGGCGGGTATCGAGATAAAAGAAATGCCCAAGGCAGAAGTAAAAGAGCGAATGCTCGCGCTGTTCCTTGTTTTCTTTGTGGTCATTTTCTTTTGGATGTCGTTCCACCAGAACGGGCTTACAATGACTTTCTTCGCACGCGATTATACCGTCAGTTCGATTACCGCGGGCTGGACCATGCTGTTTAACTTAATCCCCCTGCTTTGCCTGATTGTCTTTTTATATGGCGTCTATCTTTCCACCATCGGATTATTGGGAGGAAAGCCGAATAAGAAAACAGGAATTATTCTTACGGTCTTGGGAATTATCGGATTGGCCGCTTACTATTTGACCAACGTAAGCGGTATCGAGGTCATGACCAAAATCACCCCGCAGATATTCCAGCAATTCAACCCGATGTTCATCATCATTCTCACCCCGCTCACCGTGGCGCTCTTCGCCTATTTGGCGCAAAAGGGAAAAGAACCATCGGCTCCGAGGAAAATCGGCATCGGGATGATCCTCGCGGCCATCGGCTTTGTGGTACTGCTGATCGGTTCGATCGGGCTTCCCGCTCCTTCGGAAATATCGGGCGTTTCCGACCGGTTGGTATCGCCTTCATGGTTGATCGGCACTTATTTCGTGTTAACGGTCGCCGAACTCTTTCTCAGTCCCATGGGATTATCCTTCGTTTCGAAAGTCGCTCCTCCGCAATACAGCGGACTCATGCAAGGGGGATGGCTGGCTGCTACGGCTATCGGAAACCTGCTGGTAGGGGTTATGGGAACGTTCTGGGATAAAATGTCGCTGTTGGCATTCTGGGGCGTCCTGATTGCCTGCTGTATCCTCTCGGCCGTGTTCATCTTTTCGATTATGAAACGGCTCGAAAAAGCGACCGGCGACGCATAAGGCGTTTTTATAAAAAATGAATAGGATTATCCGCAAAGCGCGCCAAATTCCTTTTTTAACACCACGAGGCTGTCTCAAAAGTAAAAACAGAAATGATTCTACTTACGATTTGTAAATGATCTCTCGCAGAGTACGCAGATACACGCAGATTTTTATGTGTGATCTGCGAAAATCTGCTCCCGATAGCTATCGGGACTGAGGGGAAACATTCTTTTTCAAGTTACAATCTGTTCCTTTCACTCTTTTAAGGATGACTTTTGAGACAGCCCCGTGGTACGACCGGAGGAGTTCAGTTTAGGCCGCTTCGCGGATAATCATTAAAATTAATGGACGGACGGTTTTTGTTTCCGATCTTTTCCGGATCTGACAGACCTCCACAATGTAAACGAGAGCAGGAGATTCATGACAAGAATAAACAGCAACAATACCGTTTGAGCAAGGTCAAACACTTCTTCCGCTGCGGTTTGCCCGAAATGGACAGCATTCAGGCATAAAAGCAGGATACTCCACACAAAAGATGCCCATAGGAACCCTTTCTTGAAAAAATTCAAGCTCAGCACAGCCAGAATAAAAGGCATAATAGACACCAATACCGTAAATATTTGAACGCTCACCGGCATGATGCCGGCAGTATTTGCTATCAGCATGTCTTTCCCGTAATAAATTTCAGACAGGTGTAATAAGTTATGTAAGATAAAACAAATACCTATCAATGCCCAATAGAAAATAATTTTAATTCTTGATTGTATCATATTCATTTAGTTGAATTTTATTCTTGCTTTTTTATGAGTTTGGCGAACCCCCACACAATACCTCCCGAAGCGACATTGAAAGCCCGGGTTGCCGTATTATTGTCTCCCAACACATAATAGCCGTTTTGATCGTCGTTGTTGACTACGCGGAAATAGACTTTGCCGTCGATAGCCATGATGCTCTGCCCGCATTGGAATGTGTAGGTTGTTTGCGGCACCCCGGCTATTTTTGTTGCTCCGGCGGAGGGGTTTTCTTTATCAAACACATAATAATCGTAAATCGCATCCGTCAGGAGTCCCCTGTACGAAAGGGGCTTCGACCCTATCTGCGTATACAGTTTACCGTTGTCGACACACACCGTGCCGAAACTCGTCCCTTGGGTCAAGTCATCCGCTTTTATAATCCAGTTTTTATCAAAACCGGTTTCTCCTTTTTTGATACGCACAATGGCTGAGCCGCCGGCTCCCGTAGCGCCGAATCCGTGTGAACAAAAATATAATGCGCCGTCATCGCCCAAACTCCACATAGGATTCTCATTCGAGGGATAACCGATGTGGTTGATATTCTCGTTGCGAATAGATTTTTCATACTTTCCGGTAGCCACATCAATAACGGCTAATTCGACAAATCCCAGAGGCGTGTTTTGAAAAAAATTCCCTTTTATATCGGTTGTATTATAAAATACATCGGCATACAGTTTACCGTCTTTTGAGGCAAGAATATTCGTCCCGACGTCCTGATAAGGGTATTTTTCATTCCGAAGTCCGGAAAGGTCGATCTCTCCCGTACGCAGCATGGTGGAGGGATTAAACTTCTGTATTTTCAACAAGCCCCTGTCCAAGTCAATATAAAAACCGTTCGATTCGTCATGGATATAGTAGTTGGAATTTTCTCCGGACGTAATCCGTCCGCTTTCTTCCATATTCCCCGACGCGTTTACGGCATACCGGATAATTTCGTCTTTTCCTTGGCTCGCCAAACTTGTTCTTTTAAATACCCATGGACTGTAATATCTCATGCCGTTTGTCTGCATTGCCAAAGAGCCAGCCTGGACATTATCGATTGTACCGGAAGGTACTTCCGAGTAGGTTGTTATATAGCCGGCATAAGGAGATGAGGTCATATCGCCGGTCAGTAGCGCATAATAACTCTTCCCTTCGTCCTCCACCTCCGGGTCGTTTTTGTCGTCGGAACAGGAGGAGAACATTGCTCCTGCCATCATCCATAAGAAAAATCCTAACGTTCTGAATCGAATATATTCTTTCATAATCTAAAAATTTTAAATTGTTTATTTATAGGGTGTAATTTAATTTTATGTAAAAACTCCGTCCTGCATTTTGTATGCGGTAATTATCATAAATCTCCGCATCAAACAGGTTTTTAACTTCCATTCCTACCGCAAAGCCTCTGTTCCTGTCCGCCCACCACGAACAGCCGATGGTGTGCAGGCTTTGATCGGGAATGGTGAGGGATTCGACGTTTACGCTCGGTTTTCCCCACAAGCCCAGAAATCCATCCGGCTCGTACTGCCTCGGAATATAATTGAGGTAATACGCTCTTACAAATCCGTAATTCCAATAGAAAGAAATGCGGTCTTTTTTCCTTATCAGGTTTTGAAATTCGGCGTTAACGCCCAAATTAGCAAAGAAGAAAGGCGTATTTCGTAAGCGGGCCCCTTCGTAAGCCGCATCATTCTGCCCGAAAAGGCGAAAATCCTGATAAGTAAGATTACCGTTCACTTTCAACCACGGCAAAACGGAATAAGCCGCATCTAATTCAAGCCCGACACCTTTCACTTTATTCACGTTCTGATATTTGCCGAACATGCCGGTATTGATAAGCAGAATAAGGTCATACGTGCGGCGGTAAAACAAATTGGATTCCACCGTAAACGAGGAGGTGGAATAATATCCTCCCAGGTTAATGTTGTAACTGCGTTCGGATGAAAGGGAAAAATTAGACTCGACGAATCCTCCGTCGCCAAAAACTTCCGACTGTTCGGGTAAACGAACGGTGGTTTCGCCCGACAAACGCACATACGCATTACCGGAAAAGGAATATTTAAGCGCATCGCCGAATCCCCAACGATCGATAAAATTTTCCTCCCATCCTTCCTCTTGGGTGGCGTATGAGCCTTCATTCCCTTTTGTGGCGGAATGAAAGTATTTGACCAGAATATCGTTCGATAACCGGCCGTCAAAGAAATAGGATTTCACGCCCCCTGCCACGACCAGTTTGTTGTATTTTGCCGGAACGGACAATACATCCAAACCCGACTGGGGAAATTTGTCGCCCAAAGGGTTAGACCCCGTTCTTGTTACCTGGCTATATACCATGTTGGCTTCTGCGGTATGATAATAATTGAGCGGAACCGAGATATTGCTTCGCGATATAAAATTCTCATATTTCAATTTTGTAAGGCTTCCTTCCGTCGTGGCTTCTCCTTTTCTGGAAGGGATATGCGTAAAATGGCCGTACCAGTCATAAATACCCTGAACGGTATCGGTATAGTTTCCGTACAAATGATTGTAAACAACGAATTGGTCAAACTTTACTTTATTGTCCCAAAAGTTTTTCCTGTACCTTACTGTCGGTATAAAGGAGTGACTCCCGCTCACCACACCGCCAAAAGGACGGTCCATGGTTATGCCGTAGTTATTGTCGCGTTTTAAATCGAAATAAGTCAATCCGACACGCAACTCATCGGCCCAAGGCCGATTGATTATCCCGGCAAAAACTTCCGTATAAAAACTGGAGAAACGATTGTGGAATAACGGTCGTTTTTCCCTGTGTTTAACCGCCGTTTCAGAATCGACAATCGACACAGATGCCTGATAGTCGTTGTCGGAATAGTTATAGAAAATATCCGCTCCGGCAAAAAATCGTTCCTCGGCATCTTTCCAAAGGCCATGAACGGACACGCGGTGTGTATTAAACGAACCGTATTGGTAGGAAAAATCCCACCGGTTACTCCTTTCATCTTGTTTTGTAACCATATTGACGGCGCCTCCCAAAGCGTCAGCTCCTAACGATATGGGCAACATTCCTTTATAGACTTCAATCCGTTCCACCATATTGACCGGGACAATGGAAAAGCTGAACGCCCAGCCCAGATAGTCCATCGGTATGCCGTCCTTGAAATATTTAATGGCCTTCCCTTCAAATCCGTTCAGCATCAGATCGGTATTGGACCCTAATCCTCCCGTCTGCCTTACCCTTATCCCGACCGTACGGTTCATCAGTTCGGTAAGGTTTGCCGGTTGAATATCCAAGCTTTTCGTATCGATAACCGTTGCCTTTATCGCTTGCTGTTCTATTATCTGCGCTTTTGTCAGGGGGGCTTTTACCAAGACCCTATCCAGGTTTACAACTTTCATCGAATCATCCTGCGCACAAATAGTATGAATACAACAAACCCAATATATGCCTAACAGAATATATTTCATCTTTTTATATCTATACGGATACGGTCCTTGTCTTTTTCATCCTGTCCTTTTGTGCTTTTCGAAGCCTGAGAACCAGATAGGAACCGAATACTACGACGGTTGAACTGAGGGCAATCGCCTCTTTCATCATATACTCGCGACTTCCCATCCCCCCGAGCGGGTTTATTATCCAGCCTGTATGCAACAGAACGGAATGTATAAAAAGAAGGGCATAAAGCAGGTAAGCCCATTTTTGTATTTGTTTCCATTTCCGTCCGCCGAGTTTTTTATGCACGGAATCGAAAGAGGTAATCCACAAGATTAGAAACAAAACAAACAGGATGATGCCTAACAAATATCCGGCATTCGTGATGCTTAACCCTGTTTCGTTCGCCGCCCATTTGTTTTGCGACATATAGGCGGTTTTATCGGAAAAGAACCTCAACGCATCGGTGAAGTTAGACGTGATCCTAATCAGCGAATGCGTCAGGACGGGAAATCCCGACAGTATCGACAACTCTTTCCGTATGTTCAGTAATTTTTTTACCCAAGGCACTTTCGGATTTAAGGCTCCCACGTACATGATAATGACCAACAGCGGAAATCCGAATTCGACAAAGTGTATGTTGGATACCAATATTTTACCCAATACAGGCGTCTGATATAAATTATATCCGGTAATTTGAAATAACCAGTTGATAGCCTGCAAGAGACTAAGAGATGCAATTATTCCGAAAAACCAATAATAATACTTCGCATGCCTTTTTATTGATTTAGATAATAAAACAAATACGACAGCCCATATAACCAAGGAACTGAGAAGTTCGGCGTAATCTATTACATAACGCAGACCTTCAACGATATAACTGATGCCTTCAACGAATAATTTTATCATATACTTTCCCTCCAAATCCGTTTGGCAAAGGTAATCGTAATAATAGGTATTGAAGAACGCGTAAAGGATTATAAAAGACGCAGGAAGGATTTTAATAAATCAACCGGCTAAATAAAAAAATACTGTGATTAAGCGTTTGTTTGAGAATAAGGAAAGGGGCACATCCGTTTATAGAAATCCGGAGGATTTCATTTTTTTCAAATCGCTGGGCAAATAACCGAAATGTCTTTTAAACGCCGCGGTGAAATGGGTCGGGTTTTTGTATCCTACAACGGTTGCTATTTCGCCAATACTCTTATTGTTGTCAAGAATCATCATCCTTTTTCCGTGATTCATTCTTATTTCAAGAAGATATTTGAATACAGTGGTGTCGAACACATCCCGGAAGCCCTTTTTCAGCTTAAACTCGTTCAGGCCGGAGATACGCGCCAGCTCCCTTATGGAATACGGCTTTTCCATATTGCCGGAGATTATCTCGCGCGCGTAATACACTTTTTCGATATCTTCTTTCGACAAAAACGGTGAAGAGCAATGATGAGCGTATTGAGTGCCTTGCTCTATGATTAAGAGCAGCAGCTCGATAACTTTCGATTCGAGATACGCTTTCTTCAACACCCCGGAAAGTTTACATTCGAGAAGTTCCCGCAAGATAAGCGCCATTGCGGGCGTGATAGTCGCATTTTTTGCAAAAACACGCTCTTGCTTATTGGCGATCCCTTTTCCGAAATCCCCTAAAATTTCCAAATCGCCACAAAACAGGTGGTTGATAAAATCAATCGTTAAATCAATTTCAATGCATCTGCGTATTTGATTCTGAGGGGTATATGTCAGCACACCGTTCACAAAAGGATAATAAAAAAAGCTATATCGCCCGTTTAAGGTTTCCATTGCGTTTTGTTTGCCGTTTGTGTCGTAATAGGTCGAGCCGTTTATTTCAAAATGCATTTCCAATTGGTCTTCCATTTTTTCGACCCGGTACTTAAAAACGTCTTTTTGAATGAGATTAACGAAATAGATCGAGACACCGTCTATTATATTGCTTTTGATTTGTCCGCTCGTATGGAATAAAAGAGGATGATTCGTGATCTCCTTGATTTCTTCTTTTACATATTCCTGTGCGACCACCCGTCTATCCGGGTTATTGGAAAACGGACTGTCGCCGATATCGTTGAGTTGAAGCATCTTTCGTTTTGATTTTATTATTCGTTGATTTCTCTGTCATTCAGATTAGCAAAGTTACAGAGCTCAATAACGCGATGCAATACCCAAAAATAGGGATAAAAGGGCCTCGTTCTACTTATTATATGTTACCGCCCTCATCTATTTTTTTCGGCTCTTTTAAGCGTATTTTTCACTTTCTATTCTTGAGGCGGTTTTAAAAAGAAGGTTAAAGGCGAAAAAAAGGCCATCCCAAAAATCTATTTTGAGACAGCCTCCTAATGAATGATTTTATTGTTATTTGGTTTTTTCTTTCTCTTCGTCCTGGTCGCCTCTTCTGGCGGAACGTTTGGCTTGCGCCGCTACTTCGCTGATATCGCTATACAGCTTGTCCCAACCGGATTGTTTGCGCATGCCGGTAAGGAGGGAGTAGTAATCCTTTAGGGCGTCCTCCAGTTTCGGACGAAGGGAGGTCGCCGAGGGATCGCTGCGCAACGACGAGTCGATGGCGCTCTGCTCCAACCTCGTTTTTCCCAAATCGGCGACCGATTTCGTGAATACCGCTACCTCGTCTACCGTCCCGACGGCGGTCACATTCGCCGCGTTCGCTTCGGTATTGATCTGATTGGAAAACGTCAGGAGGGCCGAGTAAGTTTCGGAGGCCGTCTTGGCATATACATTTCCCACAGCCTTGCTCAACAGGTACAATGCTGCCGCCGTTTTCCCTTTTTCCGTATCGGGAAAATCGGTCAGCGATTTGAAGATCTTGTTTAAAGAGCTAAACTGTTTCCGGCTTTTCCGCAAGATAGCCGAAGCTTCCGGCCCAAGGCCGCTAAAAGCGGGATCGAGCACCTTCGAATTATACTCGGGCGCCACCGTTTCCAATGTTTTATATACAGGACTGGCGAGCGCTGCTTCCAATCCGTTCGTTTTAGTCGCTTCCACCGTGGAAGTGCCCAATGCTCCCAACCCTTCGTTGGTTTGTTTACTTAAACTGATTTTCATGTTTTCTTTTTTTTAATTTATGTCATCGAATAACTTGCCGTATACCTCCGGACCGGACTCCATGCGTGTAAACTACTTGACGGATGGTTCCGGATTGTACTTCATACGGATGAAATAGTCTCCGGACCGTTCCGAAATGAATTTCACGCGGATGAAATACTCTTCCGATAGCTCCGAAACGGATTTCATGCGGATAAAATATTAATCGGAGTTCTCCGAAATGAACTTCATGCGGATGAAATAACTTCCGGACATCTCCGGAACGAACTTCACGCGTATGAAATACTTTCCGGAGCCCTCGGGTTGCTAAACCGGGTAATTTATTCTTTCATCTGTTTTTTCGGGTGAAAAAATCAGGGTAAAGATAGGAAGGTCCGGCAAGCCGGGAAAGACAGAATGCGTAAAAAAAATGACAAAATGCGCAGATTTTTGCCGGCTTTATCCGTTAAACGGCCTGAATCCGTTAGATAATCGAGGCGTTAACGGAACGGGTTACTTGTTAAAAAACTTTTTCCGATACTCCACAGGCGTACAACCTTTGTATTTCTTGAACAGGCGGAATAGACTCCGTACATCCTTAAACCCTACCCCCAAGGCAATATCGATCAAATCTTTATCCCACCCCGGCAACAACCGGGCGATATAATCGACCTTTTGTTTCATGATAAACTGATGTACCGATATCCCCATCGCTTTCCGGAATCGTATTTCGAGGGTACGCCGCGAGAGCGGCACTAATTCGGTCAGCCTCTCGACCGACAAACACGAGGCGATGTTTTGGTCGATATAATCGATAACTTTTAACACGCAAGGGTCCGTCACCGCATATTTTCCGGTCGATTGCCGCAACTCAATCCGGAGAGGCTCTACGGCAATGGTAAACGGCTCGTTGCTTTTATCCCTGATCAAACGGTGCAGCATTTCGCCGGCCGTATATCCCTCTTTTTCATCATCGATAACGATGGACGAAAGGGGAGGATTGGATAAGTTACAGATAAATTCGTCGTTATCGATGCCCAACAACGACACCTCGTTCGGGATGTCGATCCGGTTCATTTTGCATATCTCCGCCACCTGCAAGGCGAAAATATCGTCGCAGGCGAACACGCCGACGGGTTTGGGAAGCGCCATGAGCCAACGATTCAGATCGATCTGTTTTCCGTCCCCTTCCGCTCCATGCAATTCCTCCGACTCGAAATACGCATAATGCTCCGCGCTTTGTTGTATTTCGCGCCGGAATCCTTCCGCCCGTTGTTTCGACCAAAAGAAATTGTTGTTTCCGTAAAATGCAAAATTCTTAAACCCTTTTTGGATAAAAAACCGTGCCGCCATGCTTCCGGAGTTCGGGTCGCTTCCGGCGATTTTGGAAAACCGGCTGCTTGCTTCCCGGCCATTCTGAATAAATACCGGAATGTCGAGCTTTTCCAGAAACCCGAAATCCTCATATTCCCATTGTACGATAACGGCATCGATGTGCTGCTCGCGGATGCGTTGGAGGATTCCTCCTTCGCCGGATAAGTTCTTGTAATAAGGCGTCAAATAATATAAATTCCAGGGGCCGTTTTCATTCGAATAACGGCTCAACCCGCCCAGGAAACGGCGGCTGAAGCCGGGAGAACAATCGATCAATATCAATATATTTATCATGATGCGTACATTTACGATCCATTCACAAAATTACAGAAAAGTCCTTTATTATTTTCAAAAAGTCTATATTTAAGATATTCACATGTTTTTAATAAAGAGAAAGGGTTTGCTTAATTAAGTCAACTATTTTGTTATTGCTGAACTGCGCCTTAAAGTGAATTTTCACTTTTCCGCCAAAGAACTTTTCAGCATGTTTAATCTTTGCTTTTTCTTCTTCACGAAGTTGATCACTGCTACTTACGTCTTTTGTTTCTACAATGAAGTTTAGTTTTTGCTCTCCGTCCTTGAATTTTAAAATGTAAGCAAAGTCGGGCGAATAACTTTTTCCGCCTGCAACAGGAATCTTGATTGAGTTTTTCGGAATTTTCGTAAATATCACCACTTCTTGAATATTCGTTTTGATGTTTGAAAGCTCTAATGCAGAATCGTAATACAATTGGTCAAAGAAATACGATTTTGCGACCTCTTCGTCTGAAAAGAAAACCCCCACGTCAGAAGCGGAAATCTCCGTTAATACCTTTCCGTGTTCATCCGTAAGTTTTGTCGGGTGAATTTTGTTTGAAACTTTTTTATATTCAATGCTGAATTTATCAATCGCATTTGCCATTAAGAAATGGTTGAATTTTTCTTTAATTATTCGCAGGGTGGTTTGGTTCAAATGTTTGTTTATATCCGTTTCCGAATCAATGATTGATTGATGAAGAGTGATGATATTGATGTTCAAAATCTTTGAAAGTTCTTTCAGAAAATCGCTATATTTTATGGTTGAAATAGTAGGAGTTTTCCGGTTGTAAACCGATTCAGGTTCGTTTAGAACAGCCTTCTCGTCTTTTATTTCAACTTTCGAAATCCGCTCATTTATTCCGTCTATCGTGAAATCCCCTTTTTGCGCCTTTAAGAAATCAGTAAACAACGTTTTAAAACCGGTTTCCTTATCGAACTTGTATTCCAGAATGACTTTTTCATTGAGTTTTTCCCAAAGTTCTTTTAATTCTGAATACTTATCCGTTCGTATGGTAATTTTCTTTTTAATATCTGTAGCTTTGCGGATTTTATTTGAATGAATACCTTCAAAAATTCTCGGATAGTTGTGCTTAATAAAATCAAAACCGCCTGATTTAAATGCGTTTGTTCTTGTAATTACATTGTTTAAATCTAAAATTTCCAATAGTTCGTCTTCGGATGTTTCATAGAGTTCGCAGATCTTTTTAATCATTTGCTCAGAAAGTTTGTCGGGAACTTGCTCTATTGAGATTGCTCCGGATTTTTCATTGATTTCATTCACAAGTTTGTCTACAAAATCACTTTCCGTAAAATCCACAAAGTAGTTCAGATAAAACTGTTCGTCTTTTACGCGATTGCCGTATTCATTTACCGGTAAACGTAATCCACGCCCGACTTCCTGTAATTTTGAAATCTCGCTACCACTGCTGCGAAGTTTGCAGATTTGAAAAACGTTCGGATTATCCCAACCTTCACGCAACGTCCATTTCGAAAAAATAAATCGTCTCGGATTTTCTAAACTCAACATTTTTTGTTTGTCGTGTAAGATTTCATTGATCTCTTTTTCAATAGCTTCGTCTTTTTCTGTGTTGTCTTTTGAAAAGTAACCGCCATGCGTTGCCGAAAGGTCAAGCAATGTTTTTTCAAGATAAGCAATATAGTGTTGAGTGCTTAGTGTTGAATTTTTAGTTTTTAGTTCTTTGATAAGTTTTTCGACTTCGAGTTTGATATACATTTCTACCGTTTTACGGATATAACCGTCTTTATTTCGGTATTCATCAATATTGTCAATAAAGAAAAGCGTTAACGGTTTTATTTTTACCTCTCGCGTCAGCAATGATTTTTCAATTTCAAAATGGTTCTTAATGGCCTTTTGAATCATGGTCTCCTGCAACTTTTCGGCATAGGAATAAGGATTGATTTTATCTCCCTTTTTCATTTCCAATCCATTCGACAAGACAACGGTGCTTTTATTCAAGTTCTCAATTCCTAAGTCAGTCATTTCAGGGTGGACTTTTTTTAAACTTTCTTTTTTAGAAACGGTAACGATTTTACGTTTATCATTCTCAGTCAATTCAAATTTGGCTTCTTTCCCATCCGAATCAACAAATTTCACCATCGCATTTTTTCCGCTATCGAATTCTGTAATGTGCCCGATGACGCCTTTCACCAAATTTCTATTGAAGGAATCCACTGCCGTCAATGTGTAAACCAGATTTTCATATCCCTGAAACGTGGCGCCGTAACGCAAAATGAACTGCGGTTTCATTTTTTGAATGTTCTCCCACGTTTTATTGCCTTGTCCGAACTTATGCGGTTCATCAATAATCACGAATGGTTTCGTGGCGGCAATGGCATTCAACGGAACGGCATATTTATCAAACAAACTTTTATCAAAATGCTTTTGCATGGTTTCGGAGTTGATCATGCCGGCATTGATAATCATTACCTGAATACTGTTCTTCTCAAAGTTCCCGGCATTCACAAAACTTGTTACGGCCGGCGGGAGAAACGATTTTTTGTTTTTTTTATTCTTTTGGCTTTCTACGATGTGAAGGTGCAACGTTTTTCCATATTGTTCTTTAAAGTGTTCTCGGCTACTGTCCGATTTCAAAAAGTCAATGGTTCCCGCTTTAATGGATAAAGTCGGAACGACAACAATAAATTTAAAAATGCCATGTCGTTTGTTGAGTTCAAAGATGGTTTTAGTGTAGGTATACGTTTTACCGGTTCCCGTTTCCATCATTATATCGATGATGTTGCTGTTTCGCTTTATCTTTTCGCTTATGCCATTATCTTCATGGATGGCTCTAAGGTTTTCAGGATAGGTCCTTCCTGTGGTATAATCAAATACCGGGTTGATATACTGCCTATTCACATCAACAGGCTGTATAAGACGGATATTTTCAAAAACAGCCAACGTGCTTTCTACTGCCTGAGACTGGTGATCCAGGTTCTTCTCAAAATTAAACCCCTTCATTTCTACAATTTTTAGTGATTAGTGATTAGTGTTGAGTGACTGTTGGGGGTAGTCTTTACAATATTTGTGAGCATTCTAACAAGTTCCTCGCAATTAGAAATAAAACAGTTATAATCATAAGCTACCATTTGGCTTTGTACTAAAAGTTGCAGCCAATATAGCGTTTCTCTTGCTTCTTTACTTGCAATGGCCATTTTATTCGCAAAGTCGGCTTTGCTCACGCCGGCCAACGCTTCGTAAATATTTGCACCGATACTTGTCCCGCTTCGCAATAATTGCTTTGATAATACAAATTCCTTATGCTCTTGTAACACCTTATATAGTTCTATAATCTGTAAGGAAAACTCAAAACTCTTATTCTTTACTATACTCTCTTTCATAACTAAGAACTAAAAACTAGTATCGTATTACAAAGTCAACGTCAATATTTTTTTTGTTGGAATACGACTTCACATTTTCGGAAAGTTCCCGTAATCTCGCACTTTCAAAATGATAACCGAATGCAATGATAGAAGTCGGATTAAAGTGTTTATCCGAATCAATTTTTTCCAATAATGCTTTCAAATGATTCGTTTGGAAGCCTTTATGCATCAAATACAATTTCCCGTCAGCGTAATAAGTAATATAGTTATGAGTGCTTAGTGGTGAGTTTTGAGTAATTAAAGACTTATCACTCAAAACTAAAGACTCCAGTTCTTGTGTAAGCGGGATGCCATCGTATGTTTTCCAAGTAATAAGCAGGGCTTTTATATCGTCCTCTGTAAGTTTTCCGGCATCAAATAAGGTTTGAGAACGGTCAAACTCTTCCGCTTCAAAATCATAATCTTCCCATATAGGGATGGTTTCAAAGATTTTGAACCCGAGGTCTTGATTTTGCAATGCCTTTATTTCTGTTTTAAGCCGTTCGATTTTTTCGTCTTTATCTTCAAAATCAAGCGCTCTTTCCAAAGAATCGATTTCTGTTTCCTTTGCTTTAATCTTGTCTTTGATTGTTGTCTCTACTTTTGCTGCGGCTCTTTTCAAACGCTCTTTGGTAATCTCGAAAATAGTTACATCTGAGTGCTGAGTTTTTAGTGGTGAGTGTTGAGTAACTAAAGACTCATCACTCAACACTAAAGACTCGACAAAGTCGTAAGCCGCTTTGTTTTTCTTCGGATTGATCGCTTCGGGTAGCTGAACTAAAATATATTTTCTATTTCCGCCATCTTCGGCATTGAGCTGCATGACCGCGTCACCGGTCGTGCCGGAACCGGCAAAAAAGTCAAGAATAACGTCATTTGAATTTGTTCCTATTAAAATTAAATCTTTAATAAGCTCTGTTGGCTTCGGATTAGAAAAATACTTATCACCCATTAGTCTTTTTATTTGTCGGGTTCCATTGCCACTGCTATATTCAGCCTTATAAAAAATAGTTTTTGGCTTTTTTGAAGGCAAATCACCTAATAAAGGACGTTGCTTTTTGTAGATTCCTATATTGCCATTTCTTGATACAATTATATTGTGCGACTCACTCTTGACTTTATCTTTTCTCCAACGCCAAGACATTTCTTGTCCATTTGTAATAGGATATAATGTTGTTAATTCACCTTGAAAATCTTTTGGTGGTCTATCATCATCTGTTACATAAACTTTGTCATTAGAATCAATAAAAATAGGGTAATATAAGTTTGGCCTTTTCTCTCTCGGTGCATTTGCCCCTGTTGATTTTAAATTTGCCCCTTGCTTATAAAAACCAATTTCATCTTCTGTCCATTCTTCTAAATCATCTTTAATATCGTATTGCTTAAACTCTGTGTAAATTTTGTTTTTTGAGTAAACTATGGTATATTCATGTGTCCCTGCAAAGCCAAATTCATCATTATTGCCTTTTAAATTCATAATTGTAGGCAATTCACTTACAAAGTTTTCTTCCCCAAACACCTCATCCATTAGCAAACGGAGTTGAGACACTTCGTTATCGTCTATGGAAACAAAAATCACACCATCCTGTGTTAGCAATTGTTTAGCAATATACAAACGCGGATACATAAATGTCAGCCAAGCCGAATGACTATTGCTTTTGCTCTGTATAAAACTCAATATCCGTTTTGCCTTTTCTTCATCCAACCCCGTCAACTCCTGCAATTCCCTAACCGTGAATTTCCGGTCATCCTCATATACAAAACCATCGCTTCCGGTATTGTAAGGCGGATCGATGTATATCATTTTTATTTTTTCATAATAGGCATTGGTAAGATGTTTCAGCACTTCTAAATTATCGCCTTTTATAAGTAAGTTCTCAGATTGGACATTTTCTGCCTTTGCATTATGTTTTTCGTCTGCTTTTAATAATGTTGTTGCGGGGTCGCTTGCCAAAAGCCGTGCGTAGCTTTTACCCAACCATTCTAATCCGTAACTCTCCCTTTCAGTCGTGAGTTCTAAATTCTGAGTATTTAGTTGGTTTTGAAATTTTACAATATCAAAATTTCCGTCTTTGTCAAAACAATGCGAAAAATGGTTTCTCAGTACTTCCCAATCTTTGTTTGGCACTTTTATATCATTTGTTATTTTCTGCTCATCAATCATTATTTACCCTATCTAATTATTTTTTAAGTCAGTGTTCTAACTATCAATGCTTATATTTATTCACTTTCACTCTATGTCTCTAATGAAAATTATAAGATACCTTTTTATTATTCAGTGATGGGACAAAGGTAGGAAATTCTTCGGAATTAGTTCTTATTTTCTTAAAAAGCACTTAAAATAAGCGGTTTAAATTATTTACCTGAATCATTTATAATGAAAAAGAAAGATGGATTATCCCTCATCATTGCAATCCTTTAAAACCCATAGATAAAAAAAATCGTTGATAACTTCGGTCTGTTTTATCGAAAACTCCCCTCATTTTTCTTTATATTTGCAGGAAATCGCATCCAAAAGAATTTTACTCGATAACAAATGCAACCATTCGTACACTTACACGTTCACTCTCAATATTCCCTGCTCGACGGCCAGGCCAGCATTCAGCGGCTGGTGGACAAAGCCATGAAAGACGGCATGAAAGCCTTAGCGCTGACCGATCACGGGGCCATGTACGGCATAAAAGAGTTCGTCAACTACGTGTCGAAAAAAAATGCTCCGGTCAATGCGGAAATCAAAAATTTAAGAAAAGAAATCGACTCGCTGAAAGAAAAGGGCGCATCGCCCGAGCAAATCAGTGAACGGCAAGATACCCTCGTCCAAACGCAAAAGAAACTCTTTAAGCCGATCATCGGATGCGAATGTTATGTAGCCCGCCGCAACCGCTTTATGCAATCGGAAAAAATAGACGGCAGCGGCTGGCACTTGGTCGTATTGGCGAAAAACCTGCAAGGATACAAAAACCTGATTAAAATCGTTTCGAAAAGTTGGACGGAAGGTTTTTACTACCGCCCGCGTATCGACAAGGAGTTACTGGAGCAATTTCACGAGGGATTGATTATTTCATCGGCGTGCCTCGGTGGGGAAATATCGCGCAAAATAGATGCCGGGCAAATCGATGAAGCCGAAAAAGCCGTGCAATGGTTCAAGGGTATTTTCGGCGACGATTATTACATCGAACTGCAACGGCATAAAACCGATCGCCCGGATGCCGACCAAACGACGTATCCCAAGCAGGAAAAGGTCAATATCGAATTGCTGCGCATCGCCGAGAAATATCAAATAAAAGCGATTGCCAGCAACGACGTCCACTTTGTAAACGAGGAAGATGCCGATGCGCACGACCGCCTCATCTGCCTGAGCACGGGAAAGGATTTCGACGATCCCAACCGGATGCGATACACCAAACAGGAATGGCTTAAGACTACGCAGGAAATGAACGCCATTTTCCCGGATCATCCCCAAATACTCTCCAACACGTTGGAAGTTGCCGACAAAGTGGAGTTCTATTCCATCGACAGCCCCCCGATGATGCCTTTTTATCCCATCGACGATTCATTCGGAACGGAAGAAGGCTATAAGGCCAAATATCCGGAAGAAGAGCTGAAAAAGGAATTCGGAGAAAACATTTTCCATCGCCTCGGCGGATATAATAAGGTGGTCCGTATCAAACTCGAGGCCGACTACCTGACGCATTTAACCCTGCAAGGCGCCCGGAAGCGGTACGGCGAAAACATGTCGGACGACATCAAAGAGCGCTTGGATTTTGAATTGAACACGATCAAGAACATGGGGTTCCCCGGATATTTCCTCATCGTTCAAGACTTTATCAACGCCGCCCGAGGAATGGACGTGGCGGTTGGCCCGGGGCGCGGATCGGCCGCAGGATCGGCGGTGGCTTACTGCCTGGGGATCACCGACATCGATCCGCTGAAATACGACTTGCTGTTCGAGCGGTTCCTCAACCCCGACCGTATATCCATGCCCGATATCGACATCGACTTCGACGACGAAGGCCGCGGCCGCGTGCTTCGGTGGGTGATCGATAAATACGGAAGCGAAAAAGTGGCCAATATCATTACCTACGGCACGATGGCGACGAAATCGGCTATTCGCGATGTGGCGCGCGTCCACAAGTTGCCGCTCTCCGAATCGGACCGGCTGGCCAAACTCGTTCCCGACCGGATTCCCAATGTGAAAAAGATTACGCTGGGCGAAGCCATCAAATATGTTCCCGAACTCAATGAAGCGGCCAACAGCAGCGATCCGCTGATAAAAAACACCCTCAAATACGCGCGGATGCTCGAAGGAAACGTCCGCAGCACGGGCGTCCATGCCTGCGGGGTGATCATCGGCCAAACCGACATCTCGAATGTGGTGCCTATCAGTACCGCGGAGGATAAAGAGACGAAAGAGAAACTTTTGGTTACCCAATATGAAGGCTCGGTGATTGAAGAGACGGGGCTTATCAAAATGGACTTCCTCGGGCTCAAAACCTTGTCGATTATCAAAGACGCGGTTAAGAACATTCAGGCGACCACGGGCAAAAAGATCGATATGAGCGTCATCCCTATGGACGACACCAAAACCTATCAACTATATAGTGACGGAAAGACCACCGGCACGTTCCAGTTTGAATCGGCGGGGATGCAAAAGTATCTGAAAGAATTGCAGCCTACGAAGTTCGAAGATTTAATTGCGATGAACGCGCTCTACCGACCGGGCCCGATGGACTACATTCCTTCTTTCATCGCCCGTAAGCACGGCAGGGAAGAAATCTCTTACGACATCCCCGTCATGGAAAAATACCTCAGCGAGACGTACGGCATTACCGTGTACCAGGAACAGGTGATGCTTCTGTCGAGATTGTTGGCGAATTTCACGCGGGGGCAGTCGGACGAGTTGCGTAAAGCCATGGGAAAGAAACTCATCGACAAGATGAATTCCTTGAAGGAGAAGTTCCTCGCGGGAGGAAAACAAAACGGATATCAGGAAAAGGTTTTGGATAAGATCTGGCACGACTGGGAGAAGTTCGCTTCGTATGCCTTTAACAAGTCGCATGCCACCTGCTATTCATGGGTCGCCTATCAAACCGCCTGGCTGAAGGCCAACTATCCGTCGGAATACATGGCTTCGGTGCTTTCCAACAACCTGAACAACATCACGGAGATCACCAAATTCATGGACGAATGCAAAGCCATGGGGATCAGTGTGCTCTCTCCCGATGTAAACGAGTCGTTTACGAACTTCTCGGTCAACAAAAAGGGGGATATCCGCTTTGGGTTGGGGGCTATCAAGAACGTCAGGCAGGGCGCCATCGCCGACATAGTGGAGGAGCGTACCAAAAACGGGGCGTTTAATGATATTTTCGACTTTGTGGAAAGGGTCAACCTTTTCTCCTGTAATAAGAAAACGATCGAAGCCTTGGCTTTAGCCGGAGCATTCGACTCCTTTTCCGGAGTCAGAAGAGAACATTTTCTGGCGCAAAACAGCAAGGGCGAAGATTTTATCGATACCCTCATCCGGTACGGGAGTAAATATCAACAGGATAAAAATGAAGCGGTCAATTCCTTGTTCGGCGACGACACATCTTTCCAAATCGCCCGTCCCGAAGTACCTAAGACCGACCGCTGGTCCGATCTCGAGAAATTAAACAAAGAGCGCGAGCTTATCGGCATTTACTTATCGGCGCATCCGTTGGATGATTATGAATTTATCCTGAACTATATCTGTACCGCCGACACGTTGAAGTTGAATGACTTGGAATCGTTAAACGGAAAGGATATCACCTTCGGCGGAATCATTACGGCCGTGCGGGAAGGTCAAACGAAGCGGGGATCGCCTTACACGATTTTTAAAATTGAAGATTATCAGGGAAGTTTCGAAATGCCTCTTTTCGGCGAGGAGAGTGTGAATTTCGGCCGCTATGCCAGAGTTGGCTTGTCGGTTTACCTCACCGCAAGAGTGCAACCGAAGCGTTATCGTCCGGAGGAACTGGAGGTGAAGATCGCGTCCATTCAACTTCTGTCTGACGTAAAGGACAAACTGGTTTCGAAAATCACCTTACAAATTCCCCTTAGCGAAATAAACGATGCGACGGTGAACGAATTATCGGCGCTTATAAAAAACAATTCGGGAAATTCATTGTTATATTTCCAGATTATAGGCGAAGATTCAAAAATGAGCGTCCAACTTTTTTCACGGGTTACCCGCATTCAAGTAGACAAACGGCTTATTGATTATCTGAAAAATAATTTATTTATAGACTTTAGGATTAACTAATTAAAACAATAAAATATATTGATTATGGCTCTTCAAATTACAGACGCAACAGTGGATGAAATTTTAAAAACGGATAAATTGGTGGTGATTGACTTTTGGGCGGAATGGTGCGGCCCTTGTAAAATGATCGGACCGATTATCGAAGAAATAAGTTCGGAATACGGTGACAAAATCGTGGTAGGCAAAGTGGATGTCGACAACAATGACGACCTCACTTCCCAATACGGCATACGGAACATTCCCACCGTTCTTTTCATTAAAGGAGGAAACGTGGTGGATAAGTTGGTAGGCGCGGCCCCCAAATCGACCTTTACGGATAAAATCAATAAATTGATATAAGGGATTCCTTTTGTAAAGAACAGCTTTTAGGAAAAAACCATCCGGACGAGTCCGGATGGTTTTTTGTTTTATTCGCTCAATCCCCCTGATTATTTAATATTCATCCTCATTAAAGAAAAAATCTTCTTTACTTGGATAGTCGGGCCAAATATCTTCAATCGACTCGAATATCTCCGCATCTTCTTCTATTTCCTGTAGATTTTCAATCACTTCAAGGGGAGCCCCCGAACGTTGTGCATAATCTATCAACTCATCTTTTGTCGCGGGCCAAGGAGCATCCTCTAATTTAGAAGCTAATTCAAGTGTCCAATACATAGTTCGTCCTTTATGATGTTATTATTTGATTTTTTCGCAAATGTATAAAAACTTTTTATATGTTATCCTGCTCCCAATATATTTCTTTTGCCGAAGATTGACTTTCTTTTCTTGCCAACACGAAAAAATAGTCGGAAAGCCGGTTTAAAAAGATTAATACCAAATCCGAAATCGGGTAATCTTCCGCCACACGATACACATTGCGTTCCGCCCTGCGGGTTATCGTCCTGCAAATATGGGCTCTGGAAGCCGATTCGCTTCCTCCCGGCAACACAAAACGGGTCAACCGCGGAAGCTCGCTGTCCAACTTATCGATTTGCTCTTCGATACGTGCCACATTCTCCCGGGTAATGATGCTGGCCGCTTTGGGTTCTATCTGCTCGGTTTCGGTAGCCAGATAAGAGCCTACCGTAAAAAGCTTATGCTGGATAAATAAAAGGAAGTTACGCGTCTCTTCGTCCTGAATGCTGCCATTGAGCCAGCCGATGAAGCTGTTCAACTCATCCACCGTACCGTAAGCCTCCAACCGGATATGCGTTTTGGAAACCCGTGTACCGCCGACTAAAGAGGTTTTGCCCTTATCGCCTGTTTTTGTATATACTAAACTCTTTTTCATCGCTTTAAATGAGATTTTATTTTAAGAATCCGTTTAAATATGTTTCGCGATTCAAAAAGAAACTTTTTGAAGGCGGAGAATAGGAAGAAATTTAAACAGTTTCTAAATGAAATAGTTCGATTTATGATAGGAAGGGTCTAACACGGCAATGCCGGTTTGTTTCCTATCGAACGTAACCGTTACTTTTTCATGATTAACGATATTCTTCCAAAAAAGTTTAGCCGTTTTACCGGTTATCCCATGAATCACCCATACCGTCTTCCCGTGGCTAAAGCGGAACAGGGCATCGAGCGGGGGCAAAGCGCCGCGACCGACATCCAGGAAAATCAGATCGTAAGGTTCCTCTTTCAACGAAGAAAGAGCGGTTTCTGTAGTAATGCTTCTGCCCCACTCTTTTTGCAGTTGGTTTGCAACAGCTCTTTTTTCCGGCGACTCTTCTACCGACACACAATGAATGCGGCTATCGGGCGCCGTAATAAATAAGCTGTTGACTCCGTAACCGGAATGGATCTCCAACACAGAGCGGGGTTTAAAAAAACGGACGACCCGAAAGGAAAGGCGGTTGTTCTCATTTACAGTTAATACCTCTTCAAGGGCATTCGGCTCCAAAACAGACGGAATATCGGAGAAAGCATAGTACGTGTCATCGGCGTAAATGACACCGGTGATGAATGCAAAAGCGAAAGGAGAATGTATTCCATATCCTTTCGCATGCAATTTTCGCTCAATCCCTCTGAATAATCGGGTACCGTAAAACATCTTACCTTTTTTCGATTAATGCCACCGCATAGGCCGTGATGCCTTCTTCCCGTCCCACAAAACCCATTTTCTCGGAGGTGGTCGCCTTGATGGATATGGCATCGACGGGTATTTGCATCACCTCACTCAGCACGGCCTGCATTGACGGTATGTGCGGGTTGATTTTGGGTTTCTCGGCGCAAAGGGTCGCATCGATATTCCCGATGGCATACTGTTGCTCCCGGAGGAGCGATACGGTTTTACGCAAGAGTACTTTACTGTCGATACGCTCGAACTCCGGGGCGGTATCGGGAAAATGATACCCGATGTCCCGTAAATTCGCTGCGCCCAGCAAAGCATCGCAAATGGCATGGATGAGCACATCCGCATCCGAATGGCCTTGCAGACCCATTGGATAGTCGAGCTGAATGCCGCCTATCCATAACTCGCGCCCTTCTTCCAGGCGGTGCATATCATAACCGAAACCGACTCGTATATTCATGCGGATTATCTGAACAAGTTTCGAATACCATCCATATCAAAACCCAACGACAACCGCAAGGTCTGATCCAATGGATTGGATTGCGCCGTCGATATCAGATAAGCGGCATCCAGTTGAAATGCCTGAATACGGAATCCGGTTCCCACGGCAAAATAGCGGCGGTTGCTTTTATATTGGTTCTCGTTGTAATAGCCGGCCCGAAGCGAAAACTGATTATTATAGGTGTATTCCGCTCCCAACGACCACATCACCTCCTGCATCTCTTCTTTAAACCCTCCGGGGGCATCGCCGAACGATTTGAATATGCCGGCGATGGAAGAGATATTATAATAGTCGTCTATGCGCTTTTGAGCTTCTTCCGAGGTCTCCTCTTCTTTCGGAAGCTGAGGGGTGGGAACAAGCAGTTTATTGACATCGAAACTAATGGAAAGCGTGTTTTTATCGCTCAGAGGATACGCCAAGGAAGCGCCTAACCGTAGATTTGTCGGGAGGAACATCGACGTGTTATTGCCGTCGTACGATATTTTCGTTCCGATATTGGAAATCGAAAAGCCGAGCCCCAAAAGGGCTTCCGACCGCCCCATATACAGATAGGTTTCATTGTAACCGGCAATATCGGCGGCAAAGGCGTTGCCGGGCGTTATATCGTCGCTTCCGGCGGAATAGTCGGCACGGATATACCGCAGGGTAATCGCACCGGAGAACGTTTCGGTGAGTTTCCTCGAATAGGCTATATCGAAAGCGAACTCATTCGGAAAGACGCCCATGATATAATCGGTATTTTCATTGAAAAGGCTTACTTGTCCTAACGAGAAATACCGGAGGGACGCGCTGAGGGCATTCAAGTCTTCATTCCCGAATTTCCAATATCCCGAGGCATACAATAAATGAATGTCGTCCACCAACTTGTTCAGCCAAGGGGTATACGAAAACGCAAATCCTTTCGGACTTTTTACGAATGCATATTTAGCCGCATTCCAATGTTGGGAATAGACATCGGGCATGGTCGCCGCGCCGATATCGCCCATTCCGCCGCCACGCGCATCGGGAGCAATCTGTAGCGAGGGTACGGCAACCGGTATCGGATTATAATCCTGCCCGGCACAAGGATCCGCTTTCCATAAAAAAGCCGCACAGATGAGTAAAAAACTTATTCTTCTATACATATTATTACTTGATTTTCGTATTTGAGTTATTATAGAACACGTATATCATTGCTTTATTGTGCGATGAACCGTTTTTGTTGTGCTCTTTCGGAGGCTATATCCAAAGCCGGTCATTCCGCGTTTAACGCTGAATCCCCATAATTAGCACAGCCTTCTTTTATTAGGGGATTGCGGATCGGATTCGCAATGACGATCACTTTTTATTATTTTATTCTAAAAGCAAGGACTTTTGTCTCCTGCAGGTACCCTTCTAAATAGTCGTTTATCGAGACGCCCCCTACCCCGGCCGGGGTGCCGGTAAAAACCAAATCCCCGATCTTCAACGTGAAGAAACGGCTGATGTGCGCGACGATTTGATCGACGGAATAGATCATATCTCCGGTTTCCCCTTGCTGAACGGTTTGATGATTGATATCCAGATGAAACGACAACTGTTGTACATCCGGGACTTGCTCTTTTGAAATAAAATCGCCGACAACGGCCGACCCGTCGAAGCCTTTCGATATTTCCCAAGGCAAGCCGTTTTGCTTAAGTCGTTTTTGAAGATCACGGGCGGTAAAATCGATGCCCACGGTCAATTCATCGTAATAACGGTGGGCGAAACGTTCGGAAATACTCTTTCCCAGCCGGCAAATTTTGACCACTAATTCGGTCTCATACTGTATGTCTTGCGAGAAATCGGGAAGAAAGAAAGGCTTCCCGTCTTTTAGAAGAGCGGTCTCCGGTTTCATAAAAATGACCGGCTCGGTACTCCGGAAGACGTGCTTCATTTCCTGATTATGCGACGGATAATTGAGCCCTACGGCAAATATCTTCATAAAGCCCGTTTTTATTTAGTGGGATATTTTGTATTCAACCGGTTGAACATTACAGCCAAATGGGCGTACAGGGAGGTGTTTTGCAAAACCATCCCCTCGGGAACCCGAATGCGGAAAGGAGTGAAATTCCAGACCCCCCTAAGACCTCCTATACCCATATAATCGGCTACTTCCTGCGCAAAATCGGGCGGCACGGTGAGAATGCCGATACTGGCCTGTATCTGTTTGTTTATTTCCACAAATTCATCCGAATGATACACCGGAATGCCATGAACGGTCGTGTTGACAATCGTTTCATTGACATCGAAACCGGCAAGGATTTTCAATCCGTATTGCTCCAAACCGGAGTCCGACAGCAGAGCCGCACCTAAACTTCCCACACCGAACAACACGGCTTTATGCGTCTTCTTAAAGCCCAGAAAATCTTCCAACACTTCGATGAGTTGATCGATATCATAGCCCACTCGTGTTTTGCCACTCACATCGACATACGAAAGGTCTTTTGCAATTTGGGTAGCGGACACATTAATTTTTTTTGCGATCTGCGTAGAAGAGACATTGGTTTGTCCATGCTTTTTCAGCAGTTTAATGTACGACAGGTACCAGGGAAGCCGCCTAAGTGCTGGCTCCGGTATTTTTGCATATAAAGAAAATCGATCCGACATGCTTCTATTATTGTTTTTATAGGGCAAAGGTAGGAGTTTTCGAGTAATTTTTTGGTTTTTTAATCTATGATTAAAGATTATTTTCTTTAATTATTGTCTTTTTAATCCGTATCTTTGTGGCGATTAATTGGTTACCCGGTCTATCCGCTCCGTGCGGTTTGACGGGATATACACATAAAGCATCCCTTTGTGTCGAATATTATTTGTTTATAACGTATGATGAAGGAATTAGAAATAGAAACGCATCCGTTAAAGCCTTTTGTGCCGGAAAATGCCACCTTATTGTTATTAGGCAGTTTTCCGCCTCCCAGGCAAAAGTGGAAAATGGATTTTTATTATCCGAATTTCCAAAATGACATGTGGCGTATTTTCGGATTGATTTTTTTCAACGATAAAGATTCTTTTCTAAACGAAGAAAAGACCTCCTTCGACAAAGAACGGATTGTTTCTTTTTTAACGGAAAAGGGAATCGCCGTTACCGACACTGCCCGGCAAGTCATTCGCAAAAAACAGAATGCCTCCGATAATTTTCTGGAAGTGGTGAAGCCGTTCGATTTAGAAAAAATAGTAGCCGAAATTCCTTTGTGCCGGACGCTGGTAACAACCGGGGCAAAAGCGACCGAAACCCTTCAATGGCTGTTGCCGGAATTATACAAAGGGCCCGCCGTAGGCCGTTCTATCGAAATAACGTACCACGGCAGGCCTTTTCATTTTTACCGGATGCCTTCTTCTTCGAGGGCATATCCCAAACCGCTCATTGAAAAAGCAACGGTGTATGCCCGCCTTTTCGAAGAGGCCGGAATCCTTTAGACTTCTTCGTCCAAGAGGGCTGAATCGGAAACCACCGGGGTGACTTTCGTTATCTTAGATCCTTTTAATAACGGGTTTATTTGCTTTTCGACAATCGTTTTAAAATAAGAGCTGCCGGAATGTATTTTATACGCAGCATCGCTTTCATAACTTTCATAGAGAAAAATCTTGGTGGGATCTTCTTCACTCAAAAGAATATCGTACACCAAACAGCCTTCTTCATTATCCAGCGTTTGCTGTTGAACTTCCGAAAGGAGTTCGACAACCTGACTCTTATTTTTTTCATCGACGGTGAATTCTACAAGAATGACATAAGGATCATTGCCCGTTTGCGCTTTCATTAAAGGAACGGACAATAACATGGAAAGAAAAAAGACCAAGCTAATACGCAGCATTTGTTTATTCATATCAAAATAATTAATAAATAAAAGTTTATAAGTTTTTTGTACCCGACACGTCTTTAAGCACAGCACGTATCGTCCCTATTTTCAAGGCCGTATCGATGACCACGGGAATACGGTTGCTGTCGTTGGTCAATAGAGCCTTTATCGGTTCTTTTTGATCCGTAAACGCTTTATTGTTATTGAAAACCGAAAGCGTAATGCGAATCACCTCGTATTCTTTTCCATTATTGGCTTTAAAAGTCGTTATCCCCAGATAATTTACCGCCATATTCACAATATCTTTTCCGGAAAGAAACTGAATTTGATGATGATCGCCCGGTTGCATTTTGCTGAAATCGAGATTTCTCATAAAAGATAATACGGAAAGATAATCATACGTACAGTCGCCGGTAGTCACCGTTTCATCGAATTTTTGTTTTCCGTTCCAATAACGGATCGCCCTGATTTTGATTTGATCTCCGTCGTAAGCAAACGATTGATGCTCGAGGGAGTGATCCTTTCCTTCGAAGGCGCCTTTTGTAAAAAACAACGGCCTTAAGTCCTTGTCAATAAAAGACGTTAGCGTATCGTTGACGGTATAAAAATTACCGGCGAGCCCCGACGTATTCAGCAACATGGTGGTTTTATAGGCGCTTACTCCTTTATAATTTGCATCGGAAATAACAAGCGATCCTTCGCCGGCTTTTGCCTTTATCAGCCCATAATTAAAATAAAGATCATACCGAATATGCTCCCCGCTCTTAAACGCCTTATTCACCACTTTGCATTGAGCAGGCAGTAACGCGGGAGAAAGACATAAAATAAAAAGGATTATACTTATTGCTTTATTATTCATTTTCAATTTATTCAAGAATTGTTTTAGACACTTTCTTATCGATCATCGATTTAGTGATTGTTGCCGCATAGAAGAAGTACTTGAATTTGTTCCGGAAGAGGCTCCCCGTTGTTGTTGCTGCTGTTGTTGCTGTTGTTGCTGTTGTTGTCTTTCGACATTCTGATTCCGCTTTTTTTCTTTGGGTTTATTTTTCGTAATCTCCAAAGGCTTTTGTTCGGCAACCTCCTTCTCCAGTAAATTCCACGATTCTTCGTGATCGGTGTAAGCCCTTATTTCGTACATCTTCGGATTATAATATACGGGTTCAGGATGACGCTTTTTTTCGAAACTTCCGGTAGTCCATATGCCATCTTCGTTATCATCAATGAAGAGACGGGCATATACTTGTCCGGGGTTCAGGTCCCAAAAATGCGCTTCGTTGTTTTTGACGCGTACCTTACGAAAAGGTTTATCCGATTTGTCGAGGAGCTCTACATAAGCGGTTTTGCCTTCGGGCAAGCCGGAGATCAGGAAAAAGAGATTTCCATATTGTTCCAGCGTTTTGATGGAGAATGTCTCATCGAGGGTATTGTTCCAAAGACCATAATGGCTAAAAACAGACGCGGAATCGACCGTCAACTTGTATTTACCTCCCGGCGCCCATTTATGCCTTAATATATACTTCCGAGGATTTAACGAATCGGAATTCAGTTGAAAAGAGATGGGACTAAAGACCGAATCCACTTCCTGCGAAAGATGAACCCGCGAAGAATCGAACTGGATAACCGGTTGTTCGAATTCAAAACGAATGGGATTATAGATTTCAAACGTGGACTGAATATTATGTTGAATGTTCAAGAAACGGATCGGCTCTTCTTCATCCTCCTTTTTCTTCCTTTTTTCGGATTTGGGGCGGGCTCTCCGGATGTTAAACTTCAACGTATCGGTATCGATAAAATTTTTATTCAAAGAATCGGTACGGGTATAATCCACACGCATCAAGAGCGAATCCCGCTTATAGAGTAAAGAGTCCGTTATCCAAAGAGTCAAGGTATCGTTTTTGGCGCTTTTCTCCGCTACATACCAATGATCGTCCTCCACAACGGGTTGCAACAATTCAAAAGAAGGAGGAGCGGTGGGGGCGGCAAAATACAATACCATCTTGTTCTCTTCGGGACGTTCATGCTTCTGTAAATACTGCCGTTGAAAATCCGATAAAAACGACCGAAGCAACAGTTTATCCGGCAAAAAACGCGTATACGCCACCGTCTTGATCGTATCGATCGTTACACTATCTTTAAAAATCGTGTCTTGCCGGGTGGCAGGCATGGTAGAAGGAATAATGATCGAATCGAGGAAAGCGACGGCCTCCTGCGGATTATCATACTTATAATCTCTGTTTAAGTCATTCAAGGCATATATTTTATACGATCCCGGCGCCATTCCCCGAACCGTAAAATTGCCCCGTGAATCGGTACGCGAAATACGTTCAAAAGGCACGTGTGTGAAGGCCGTGTCATTCAAATTGGAATGAATGCCCACATACGTTCCGCTAACCGGCTCGAGATTATCGGCCGTCAACACTTTTCCGGAAACGGCAAGGGTATCGAGCCGATCGCCCGTAGAAAAAGAATAGACAAAGTTTTCCAGCGGATTCGCTTCATTATTATCGACGATGGCATCGGTAAAATCGATGGTATAGGTCGTGTTCGGCAGCAATTCATCATTGAGCTCAACGACGGCTTTCCGCCCTACCGATTTGATAACCGGCATATTCTGTTGCGGGGGCGTGATAATGACTTTTTCGGAAGGGCTTTCGATTTTTATATTTTCATCGAATTCGATTTCGACGACCGTTTTTGAACTATTCAACGCGTTGAAATCGGGATTCGCCCTCCTGATCTTAGGAGGAGCTACATCGTATTCCCCACCCGAAGGCGAAGCCATGTTCGCACACGAATAGACGAACGCGAAAAAGGTAATGGCCCAAAAGCCATATCGTATATACTGAAAGACTTGTTGCATTGTTGTCGAAACCTATTGTCAGAAATCATCGTCGCCACAAAAATACAATGTTTTACCTACTTTTAGGGAATTGGACTAAGAAAAATAATAAAAATATGTTTTTCATTCTTATTACTCCGTTAACCGCCTGATACGGGTTAACGGACGAAAGGCCTTTATTTGAGCGCTCAAACGGGCGGGAATCCGTTAGACGGGGACGAAACTTTCCGGGAAGAAAGGGCTGCGTGCCCGATGCGGCAATAAAGGCATTTACGCGGCTCACAATAGGCTTTCCGCAATTGGATCAACGCCTGTGTGTCGGCGGCATGTTCGGGAATTACCCCCGCTTCCCGGAATTGATCGATAATGCTGTTTTTTTCCGGTTTCACCGATTCGAGCATGTCGACGGCCCGCCCACAATAGGCTTCGTCGGCGGTTTTCTTACCGTAAGCAAAAAGTATCGGCACGACGGTATTGATTAAGATAATATGAAAAGAGGAGGCGCCAAGATATTTGGCAGATTTCACGGAGCTTTTACCAAAAGAATAATGAGTTTGCCAATAATCTGAAGGATTTACTTGGAAATGGGACTGCATTTGAGGATAGTCCTGCTGTTCGAGCACGACCGAAAAAAGTCGTCCGGATTTCTGCAAGAGTGCGGCCAATTGCGCGAGGCGTATCTGGGGAAAGGCCCTCGGACGGACGTGCAGTTTTTTGAAAACGAAACCATCCAAATTATTCAGGAGATATTTTTTCTTCAAAAAAGCATATTCATTCTTGAGTTTCAGAAAATAATCCTCTTCGACAGGCCCTTCTTCGAGCAATCCGGCCTGCCCGAAAAGCAACGCTTCTATTTGGAATAAGCTGTCGCCATGTTTTTGGATATAATTATACGGCAGGCTTAGCGCCAGACGTTCGAACTGATCGGAATTCAATCCGAAGCCAAAATTCCTTACCAATAACACATAAAATGTTTCATCCCACGAATTATTAAATCGTTTCAGATGGGCAAAGATATCCTGCGTTTTACGCTCCAACCGTTCGATGGTAAGCGCACTGAGCCATGCGTGAAGAAGCCGTTTATCCAACAGGGAAAGAGAGTCTTTACACGGTATTTTTTCGTCGGCATATAACAGATACTCCGCATTTTCGCGTACCTCCTCCGGAACTTTAATCACACATTGCGGAATGACTTCCCCTTTTTGGTTACGCACGTCCGAGTTCACTTCTTCCACGACATGCAGAATCACCGAATTATACGCCTTATCAGTGTGGTGACCATGTTTTTTCCATTCATCGGAAGCGTGGTGGATTTCAATATTCCCAGCCCACAAGGTGTTCCCGATTTTAATTTTCGCATTAAAAAAATCAGGGCCTGCATCAGTGTTCAGTAGCCCTGCGTCGATAATTTCAATTTTTTCTCCCTCGGTGGTCTCGATCAAAGAACGGTCGAAAAGGCCGAATTTCCAAACATATTGCAGCAATTCTTCCCTACGTGACATTTCTCAACGGTTTTAAAAACCCAAAATTAGAAGTATTTATTTGGATTTCAAAGTAAAAA
>ENA-UOOM01000902-UOOM01000902.1-fermentation-metagenome-genome-assembly--contig:-NODE-902-length-31399-cov-7.467075_pt1 | contig 31399 bp, 32 predicted proteins | sample MGYA00245781_ERZ724031 | MGnify/ENA primary metagenome ERZ724031 (study PRJEB28704, sample SAMN03018317) | fermentation metagenome | biome: anthropogenic terrestrial biome; feature: soil; material... | reverse complement strand
TTCCTTACTGGCTGTAAGGGATATTAACCATAAATATATTGTAGTAGAAAGCAGATATCATATGCGATGGTATCTGCTTTTTGATTTTAAAAATAAATTTTTAAAATACCAATTAACCTATTGACATAATAGGTTGAATGAAGTATGATACCACTATCCAATTAGGGTCTGTAGAAGGGGGCGAGGGCAATGAATGTTTTTGAAAATCTTTTTGTGAAACGAACCATGTGTTGCTGTCGTATAGCTTCTTCCGGGCATATCTTCGCCGGGTGCTGTGACAGCCTCTGTTTGCACCTGCGAAAAACGCTTCAGTGTGAAAGCGTGTGACACCGATTGCCCGGGAGCCTTGAAGAGCCCCGGTTTTTTTATGCCTAAGGACGTTCTATGAATAAAAAAGGACTTCTGATACAAATAATGTGAAAAGAAGAAGCCTTTCTACGATAGTTATTTTGTTAAAAAGGGGGTGTTTCAGCTGAATTGGGATTATATTTGGAAATTCTTGCCGATGTACGAAAAAGCAGCTTGGCTGACGGTGAGAATCGGTTTGATTGGAATTTTTCTTTCCATTATACTGGGGTTTTTCTGTGCGGCAATTTTATATTATAAAGTGCCGGTTTTAAAAAGAATTGTGACAGCCTACATAGAATTGAGCAGAAACACACCGCTTTTGGTGCAGTTGTTTTTCATTTATTACGGTTTGCCGAAGGTTGGTATAAAAACAGATGCGGCAACCTGCGGGATGATTGGCTTGGCCTTTTTGGGCGGCAGTTATATGGCAGAGGCCTTCCGCAGCGGCTTGGAGGCCATTGATTCCATACAGACAGAAAGCGCACTTAGCCTTGGCATGAGTAAATATCAGGTGATGCGTTACGTTGTGCTTCCTCAGGCGATTTCCATCAGTATACCTGCATTTATGGCGAATGTGATCTTTCTTATGAAGGAAACCAGTGTATTTAGTGCAATCAGCTTGATGGATTTGATGTTTACGGCAAAGGACTTAATCGGCCTTTACTACAAAACAACGGAAAGCTTGTTTTTGCTGGTTATTTTCTATCTATTGATTCTTCTGCCAATTTCCATATTAGGCAGTCTTTTGGAAAGGAGGCTGCGCCATGCCGGATTTGGGTCTTGAGGTTTTATTCAAAGGGAAAAATATGGTCAGACTTTTGGGCGGTTTATGGGTTGCCTTAAAAATCAGCTTGCTAGCCGTTGCCATTAGCTTTCCATTAGGCATTTTATTGGGTGCATTGATGACCAGTAAAAATCCTGTGGTAAAAGGGATTTTAAGGGTTTATCTGGAGTTTGTCAGAATTATGCCTCAGCTGGTGCTGTTGTTTTTGATTTATTTCGGCAGCACAAAGGCATTCGGATGGGATTTATCCGGTGAAACGGCGGCGGTAATTGTGTTTGTGCTCTGGGGCACAGCGGAAATGAGCGATTTGGTCCGCGGTGCATTGATTTCCATTCCCATACACCAATACGAGAGCAGTGAGGCGCTGGGGCTAAGCAGGGCCCAGACCTATCTTTACATCATCATTCCCCAAACAGTAAGGCGGTTGGTTCCTTTGTCAATCAATCTGATTACAAGAATGATTAAAACCACTAGCTTAGTGCTGATGATCGGTGTGGTAGAGGTGCTGAAGGTTGCCCAGCAAATTATAGAGGCCAACCGTATGGCCAGCCCGAATGCGGCCTTTGGCATCTATTTGACCGTATTTGTTTTGTATTTTATTGCGTGCTTCCCCATTAGTATGCTTTCAAAACATCTGGAAAGGAAATGGAGGTGATTTCTTATGGGAGAGCCATTATTAACCATAAAAAATGTGACGAAATGCTTTGGCGAGACTATGGTTTTGGAGGATATTGAGTTGGAGGTGCGCCAAGGAGAGGTTATTGTTTTAGTAGGGCCAAGCGGCTGCGGAAAAAGTACCCTTTTGCGCTGCATCAATGCGTTAGAGCCGATACAGGGCGGCGAAATTTGTTTAGAGGGAGAAGCGGTTGATGCTAAGGGAAAAAACTTGGCGGCTTTGCGGCAAAAGATTGGTATGGTTTTTCAAAGCTATGAATTATTTCCCCATCTGACGGTATTGGAAAATATTTTACTTGCGCCCTTGAAGGTGCAGAAACGGAAAAAGGAAGAGGTCAGACAGGAGGCCATGGCGCTTTTGGATCGGGTTGGGCTTTCGGGAAAAGAAAACAGCTATCCCAGGCAGCTTTCCGGCGGACAAAAGCAAAGAGTGGCCATTGTGAGGGCGCTGAGTATGCATCCTGAAATTCTGCTTTTTGATGAAGTAACGGCGGCGCTGGATCCGGAAATGGTGCGTGAGGTGCTTGATGTTATGCTAAGCCTTGCGGCCCAGGGCCGAACAATGATTATTGTGACCCATGAAATGCAGTTTGCAAGGGCGGTGGCCGATCGCATTTTATTTCTGGAGAAGGGGAAAATTCTTGAAGATACCACACCGGAGGAATTTTTTGAAAGACCAAAGACGGAACGGGTAAAACAATTTTTGAATATGTTTGCATTTCACGCAGTCAAATCTCCAAAAGCAGCAAAGGAAGCATCAGGGGAGATTTAGGCATAGATTATTATTTTAAAAGGAGAGAAAAGTATGAAAAAATTAAAAAGAGTTTTGGCATTGGCAGTATCCTTAAGCATGGCAGTGGCCATTGCGGCTTGCGGAAAGCAGGAGACAGAGGAGGCAGGCACAGAAAAGCCTGCGGGCAGCACATCTGTTGTTTATCGTACATTAGATGAAATCAAAGAGAGCGGTACCATCAACATCGGTGTTTTTTCTGATAAAAACCCCTTTGGCTATGTGGATGAAAACGGAGACTACCAAGGCTATGATGTATATTTTGCAAACCGCCTTGGGGAGGATTTGGGTGTAGAAATCAATTATGTTTCCACAGAAGCGGCAAACCGTATTGAATATTTGCAGACAGGCAAGGTAGATGTGATTCTTGCAAACTTTACGGTAACAAAAGAGCGTGCGGAAGAGGTTGATTTTGCATTGCCCTACATGAATGTTGCATTGGGCGTGGTTTCTCCTGCCGATAATGTGATTGAAAGCTTGGATAACTGGAACGAGGGCGATGAAATGATCGTAATTTCCGGCACAACAGCAGAACCATATTTGATTGAAAATTACCCCGACATCCCGTTGCAGAAGTATGATTCTTATGCTACGGCAAAAAATGCCATGGAAAACGGCAACGGCGTGGCATGGGCAAACGATAACACAGAGGTAATTGCCTTTGCATTGCAGAACGAAGGCTATACCGTTGGCATTCCTACCCTTGGGGATCAGGATACCATTGCACCGGCAGTATCAAAGGGAAATGAAACCCTTTTGAATTGGATAAATGATGAAATCAAGCTTTTGGGCGAAGAAAAATTCTTCCACGCAGCGTATGAAGCCACATTGGCAGATACCTACGGGCTTGATTATGAAGAAAGCCTTGTTGTTGAAGGCGGCGGAGTTCAGTAATAAAGCAGTGCATTTTTGCGAGGGACAAAATTGTCCCTCGCTTTTTGTATTTTATGGAAGAAATAAGTGTTTTTATACGCAGAACGCCTTTCCCCAGCATGGGAAGGACGCGTTTTAAAGAAACCTACAGATGAGAAATGTATAGCTGGGTATAGAATTTGCAGAGAAAAAAGCAATTTTTCACAATGAAATGTATGATACAAAACCGACAAATACGTTGACAGGAAAAGAAGGCTATGCTAAAATAAAACCTATAAATATGATAGGTTAATAGGTAAAATAATTGTGAAAGAGGGAAACATATGAAATTTCAGTATTTGTTACGATGTTGTTGCTGATGAAATTCAAAGGAGCATCTATGATAAAATTCTTTACCAAAGTAAAACAATTCATGAATAAAGGAGAATTGCGATGAAGGCTTTTGATAAGATTACGGATTTAATCGGCCAAACACCCCTCTTAAAGCTAATAGGGTATTCTGAAGAAAAGAATTTAGAGGCAGAAATCTATGGGAAACTGGAGTATTTTAATCCTGCGGGAAGTGTGAAGGACAGAATTGCAAAGGCAATGCTGGAGGATGCGGAAGCCAAGGGCTTGCTGAAGAAAGATACGGTGATTATTGAACCCACCAGCGGCAATACAGGCATCGGCCTTGCGGCGGTTGCGGCGGCAAAGGGATATAAAATTATATTGACCATGCCGGAAACCATGAGCCTTGAGCGGCGCAATTTACTAAAGGCCTATGGCGCACATTTGGTACTGACCGAGGGTGCAAAAGGAATGAAGGGTGCCATTGAAAAGGCGAAGGAATTGGCGGAGGCGGAGGCAAACAGCTTTGTTCCAAGCCAGTTTACCAATGAGGCAAATGCCGCTGTGCATTATAAAACCACAGGCCCTGAAATTTGGGTGGATACGGAGGGCAAGGTGGATATCCTTCTTGCGGGTGTGGGTACCGGCGGAACCATTTCTGGTGCCGGGGAATATTTAAAAGGGCGGAATCCGGAAATCAAGGTGATTGCCGTTGAGCCTGCCGGTTCCCCTGTTTTGTCCAAAGGGGTTGCCGGCCCCCATAAAATTCAGGGGATTGGCGCCGGGTTTATCCCCGAAATATTGAACACGGAAGTATATGACGAAATCATTGCCGTGGAAAATGAAGACGCTTTTGAAACAGGAAGGCTTCTTGCGCAAAAGGAAGGGCTTCTTGTAGGCATCTCTTCTGGGGCAGCTGCATATGCCGCGGCAGAAGTGGCGAAGCGCCCTGAAAATAAAGGGAAGGTCATTGTTGTAATTTTACCTGATACCGGTGAACGGTATTTATCAACACCTATGTTTTCCGAATAAATAAGAGACTGAAAGGAGCGGAGGAAAATGTATATACATCATACCGGTTTGAAAAAGGAAATAGCAATGGGCCATTTCTCCGCTCCTTCTGTAGTGAGAGGGCTTTGTTGCTGCGCCTGCTGTTGCAAGAGGAAGGCGGAGGCAGCTGTGGCTTAAAATAGGATGTTATTGCGGTTTTATAAACCGAAAAATACTTCTAAAACACAACGAAACTCCGCTTGTCTTTCAAAAACATTTGCATGGATGAAGGACGAGGCGGAGTTTTTAGTTCAATCAAATTTCGAGGTGATTTTTATGATAGATATGAGAGAAAGTATGACGGCTAAAATGTGTTCTTTTGTGCGGGCGTATCACTCAAACCATGTGAGAGAGAAAATTTTTGACGACTATTTGGCATACGATATGATGGGAAAGGAAGAATATGAAGAAGTAGGACGTATTATGCAGGAAGCCCTTGGGGGTTCCCAAAAGGAGGAGCAAGAGGCATTTCGGGGAAGCCTAACCTACCCCTTGGTGGATTATCATGTATCCCCCATACCTCTTTCCCGTATTGCCTATGCGGAATCCCAGCTTGAAAAATTTGCCGAAGCCCATGGAAAATGTCAATATGTGATTTGCGGTGCGGGTATGGATACCTTCGCTTTCCGCAATCCCAACCCCAATATCCGTATTTTTGAATTGGATCATCCGGATACCCAGCGGTATAAGCTGGAGCGTGTGCAAAAATTGGAATGGATCATTCCCCAAAATGTGCAGTATGTGCCCATTGATTTTTCAAAGGACGACATGGTGCAAACGCTGAAAAATGCGGGATTTGATCTTTCGGTACCCACTTATTTTGCAATTCTTGGCGTTACCTACTACTTAACATTGCCGGTGTTTGAGGAAACACTGAAAAAAATCGGGGCTTTGTCCATTCCAGGGAATAAAGTTGTGTTTGATTATCCCGATGAAACCACCTTTCAGGAAACGGCTGCGGAGCGGGTACGGTTTTTGACACAGGCAACAGAGAAATTTGGAGAGCCGATGAAGCAGGGCTTGGCATTGGCAGATATTGAAGCTGCTCTTGGCCGACACGATTTTTCCGTGGAGATGCATTTGAATCCCGGAAAAATACAAGAAATTTATTTTAAAAACAGAGCCGACGGACAAAAGGCATTTGAAAATATACATTTCATATTGGCAAGCAAAGAGAGTCCAAGGATTTAGAACAACGGGATTTGTGCTATGTCTTTGGTCAAAAAATTGGAGGAAGGACTATGAAAAGGATAGCAAGCTTTGAAGTGAATCACGATATTTTGCAAGAGGGTATGTATGTTTCAAGGATTGACGGAGACATCATCACTTATGATATTCGTATGAAAAAGCCCAATCAAGGGGACTATTTATCAAATGGGGCAATGCACACCTTTGAGCATTTGTTTGCCACATTTTCCAGAAACAGCAAGTTTTCCGATAATGTGATTTATGTTGGGCCCATGGGATGCCGTACGGGCTTTTATCTCCTACTAAGAAGTGCTGTCAGCCGGGAAGATGCCCTGAATTTGGTGAAGGATGCCTTTGCGTTTATTCTTCTGTTTGAAGGGGAAATACCCGGCAGTCAGCCCGAGGAATGCGGGAATTATAAAGAACACGATCTTGCCGCGGCAAAGAAAGCCGCTGAGGAAATACTTTCTGTGTTGGGAAATTGGTCTGTGGAAAAAATGGAATATAAAGCTTCTTAAAATTACAAAGATAAATAAAATTTGCAGTTCAAACGATAAGCATAATTAAGGAGGTCATTATATGGCAAAATATGAGAATATAGAATCTGCATTGATTCATGGCGGCGTTTACGGGGATAAATTTACAGGGGCAGTCAATGTGCCCATTTATCAAACATCTACCTTTGAGCAGGAGGGCTTGGGGCAGCATAAGGGCTGGGAATATTCCCGATCGGGAAACCCAACCAGGCACGCACTGGAAACGTTGATTGCCGAGCTGGAAAAAGGAGAGGCAGGCTTTGCCTTTGCATCCGGTATGGCGGCAATATCCGCGGTGTTAAGCTTATTTCAATCGGGGGATCGTATCCTTATTTCAAAAAATGTATACGGCGGTACGTTCCGTATCCTAGATAAAATTTTTCGGAATTTTGGCATTACATATTCCTTTGAGGATACCGCCGATTTGACTTCCCTTAGTGAGAAAATAACAAAAGACGTGAAGGCAATCCTTGTGGAAAGTCCTGCAAATCCCCTTCTGACAGTATCTGATCTTGCGGGGATTGCAAAGATTGCCAAGGAACATGGCATTTTGACCATTGTGGATAATACCTTTATGACGCCATATTTGCAAAGACCCCTTACCCTTGGCGCCGATATTGTGGTACACAGCGCAACAAAATATTTGGGAGGGCATAGTGATTTGATTGCCGGCCTTGTGGTTGTGAATTCCGGGGAATTGGCCGAACGCCTTGGCTTTATTCAAAATGCAACAGGGGGCGTTTTGGCACCCTTTGATTCTTTCCTGTTGATTCGGGGCATAAAAACCCTGGGAGTGCGTATGGATCGCCATGTGGAAAATGCCATGGCCGTAGCAAAATACCTACAGGAGAATGCACAAGTGAAGCAGGTGTATTATCCCGGCCTTGCCCATGCGCAGGGATATGCTATTACCCAAAGGCAGGCGAAAAACGGCGGTGCCATGATTTCCTTTGAGCTGAAAGAGAATCATGATATTAAAAAGTTCTTCTCCGCCTTAAAATTAATTGCTCTTGCGGAAAGCTTAGGCGGCGTGGAAAGCCTTGTTTGCCATCCTGCCAGCATGACCCATGCTTCTATTCCTGAGGAAACACGCAAAGAAATCGGTATAACCGACGGATTGATCCGTTTGTCCATCGGGATTGAAGGAATACAAGACCTTCTTGCCGATCTGGAACAGGCAATTGCGGAAAGTGAGGCGTAACCATGGCTTATTTTGAATCGATGCAGGATTTAATTGGGAACACACCTCTTGTGAAGCTGAACCACTTGGATTTACCGGAAGGCGTGCAGATTTTTGCAAAGCTGGAGCTTTATAACCCCGCAGGCAGTGTGAAAGACCGCATCGGAAAGTTCATGATTGCCGATGCGGAGGAACGGGGGATTTTGAAGAAAGGGGGAACGATCGTGGAGGCCACTGCCGGGAATACCGGCCTTGGCATTGCATTTGCGGCTTTAAACCGAGGGTATCGGGTGATTTTTGTTGTACCGACTAAATTTTCTATTGAAAAGCAAATTCTGATGCGTGCCTTGGGTGCGGAAATCATCAATACACCGAGAGAGCGGGGTATGCTGGGTGCCACAGAAAAAGCGGAAGAGCTGCGGGCCTCCATTCCCAATGCCATTTCTTTAGAGCAGTTTAAAAACCAGAGCAACCCATTGGCACACTATCAAACCACAGGCCCGGAAATTTATTTCGATTTAAACGGCGCAGTAAATTATTTTGTTGCGGGGGCGGGAAGCGGCGGAACCTATACCGGTGTTTTGCGCTATTTAAAAGAAATGAACGATGAAGTTGTTGGTGTTTTGGCTGATCCTGTAGGTTCCACCATGGGCGGCGGCGAGCACGGGGATTATGATATAGAAGGAATTGGCAATGATTTTATTGCGGACACCATGGATATGACATTGGTGAACCAAGTGATTAAAATAAAGGATGAGGAAGCCTTCTCGGGGGCCCGCCTTTTGGCGGCAAAGGAAGGGATTTTCGGAGGTTCCTCCTCCGGTGCCGCGATCAGTGCGGCATTGAAGTTAGTTTCCTCGGGGGTGCAGGGAAATATTGTTGTTGTTCTGCCCGATCGGGGAGACCGTTATTTTAGCAAAAACCTATATCTCTAAGAAAACAGGGAAGAACTTTATAAGGGCTATGCTTCGTATTTTGAAATAAATGCTATAATAGTATTGAAAAGTCTTGTTTTTTAGAAAATGAAGTTGGTATAATGCAGTAATCGCTTTGTATGTTCACATGGTATGCGATAAAACATGAGGCGGATGAACCCTGATAGAAAAATAGGCCTATTTTATATATATAAATGGAGGAATTTTATGACGTTACAACAATTGCACTACGCCATCACAATATCTGAAACAGGCTCTTTGAATAAGGCAGCGGAATTATTGTATATTGCGCAGCCGTCCCTCACAAATGCCATGAAAGAGCTTGAACGGGAAGTGGGCATTGTTATATTTCACCGCAGCGGGAGGGGTGTAACGCCAACCAATGATGGAATTGAATTTTTGCTGTATGCCAGACAGGTGTATAACCAATATGAGTCTTTATTGGAAAAATATGGGAAGGCAGGGAATCTGAAAAAGAAATTCGGGATTTCCACACAGCATTATTCCTTTGTTGTCGAGGCGTTTGTGAAAATGGTACGATGCTTTAATACAACGGAATATGAATTTGCAATCAGAGAAACAAGGACCATGGAGGTCATAGAAGATGTGAATACCTTAAGAAGTGAAATTGGTATTCTGTATCTATGCGACTTCAACCGAAAGGTTTTAACAAAGCTGTTAAAGGCGCATAACCTTGAATTTTATAAGCTGATAGATTGTAATGCCTATGTATACCTTTGGAAGGGGCACCCGCTGGCGAAAAATAAAACCATCTGCCTTTCTCAACTGGAAAATTACCCCTGCCTCTCTTTTGAGCAGGGGGCAACCAGCTCCTTCTATTTCGCAGAAGAGATACTCAGTACCAATGAGTATGCCCGTACAATCAAAGCCAATGACCGGGGCACCATGTTAAACTTAATGATCGGGTTAAACGGATATACCCTTTGCTCCGGTATCATCAGCGATAAATTGAATGGCGAGGACTTTATCGCCGTGCCATTTGAGGCCGATGCGGAGAACCCCAACACCATTATGGAAATTGGATATATTGTGAAAAAGAATATGCTGTTAAGTGAGATGGGAAAGCTGTATATTAAGATCATACAGGAAGAACTGAATCAATATGCGGACAAAAAGATTGAGTAGGGTATGTCCGGTTTTTTCAGCGTATGAAGTATTCTGGGGTGAAGGAGTGAAAAGGCGGTAACTTTGCCGATATCTTAAAATAGGGCGAAAGCTCTATTTTTTATGCCAGAAACAGCAGAAGCAGGGTATAGCGTGAAACTATAATCTACTATATATATAGGATATTAGACAAATGGGGGGAGCCCATGATATTGTATTAAAAAACATAGAGGGGGGAAAAACATGAGAACATTTGAGTTGGAAAATAGAAGTATATGTATGAGAATGCTGCGGGCTAAGGATTGTTGTGTCAGCCGATATTGTATGCCAAAAATGTGATGTGAATGGGCATTTTTGTAGGATATATGGTGAGCGATGTATTCTTGGAGGCCGCTAGGTAACGGCTTCTTTTTATTTTAATAGAAACGAAATAGTAAATAGGTACTTATATTCAAGAGGGATTGTATTATGAAAAGAAAAATGATAGCAGCACTTTTAGCAACGGTATTAGCCTTATCCGTAAGTGCTTGCGGGAAAGAGGCAGCTGATACTGGCGATACAGCTGAAACAACTACAATTCGGGTTGGCTTTTGCCCTGGCCCTTACAGTGATATGTGGAAAACCGCAATTGCACCTCAATTAGAGGAAAAAGGCTACACATTCGATTACATAGAGTTCAGTGATTATGTTCAGCCCAATAATGCCTTGGCAAACAATGAAATTGATGCCAACTTGTTCCAGCATTCTACTTACCTTAAGAATTTTTCCACAGAGCATGGGCTTGACTTAAGCTTGGTAACAGAAGTTCCTACGGCAGGCATGGGGATTTGGTCTAACACCACCAGCAGCTTAGAAGAACTAAAAGACGGTGCAACGGTTACCATTCCAAACGATGAAACAAATCAGGCACGAGGGCTTCGTGTTCTGGAAACAGCAGGGTTGATTACCTTAAAAGAAGGTACGGATAAGTCTAAGGCAATTCCCGAGGACATTGATCAGAACCCTCATAATTTAGAAATTGTGCCTACGGAGGCAGCACAGCTCCCCCGTACCCTTGACAGCGCTGACTTGGCAGTCATTAACGGAAACTTTGCAATCAGCGCAGGACTTGATTTTTCAGCCGCATTATATCAAGAGGTTTTGGAAGAGGGCTATGTTAATGTGATTGCAGTCAGAACGGCAGACCTTGAATCTCAATTCGCAATAGACATTAAAGAAGCTGCTACAAATGATACGTTCAAAGAAATTATTGAGGATCCTTCAGGCATATTCAGTACCTTCCAGAAGCCTGTAGGCTGGTAAAACCTATGAAAATCGCAGCAGGGGCAAATTTGTTTTTGTTTGTCGCTGTTGCGATATTCATATTTGAGGGAAAAGTTTTTTGAGAAGGTAATCGGGGGGATGACAATGATTCGTTTTGAAAATGTAAGTGTGAGCTTTTCACAGAAAAACAGAGAGCTTCAAGCAGTGAAGGATGTGAGCCTGCACATCAAAAAAGGTCAGATTTATGGCCTTGTGGGAGCAAGCGGCGCAGGAAAAAGTACCTTGCTTCGTACGGTAAACCTTTTGGAGCAGCCAACCTCTGGCACGGTGTATGTGAACGGAGAGAGCATCAATCATCTTCGCGGAAAGGCACTCAGACGCTATCGTCAAAATATTGGTATTATATTTCAGCATTTTAATCTGGCTGCAAATAAGACTGTTCGTAAAAATATAGAATTCCCGTTAAAGGCGGCAAACGTGCCAAAGGAACAAATCGGCAAAAGGGTAGATGAGCTTTTGGAACTAGTAGGCTTGGGGGATAAGAGCGAGGAGTACCCCGCAAGACTCAGCGGTGGACAGAAGCAGAGAGTGGGCATAGCCAGAGCCTTGGCAAACAATGCAAATATTTTGCTCTGCGATGAAGCTACAAGCGCTTTAGATCCGGAAACGACAGTTTCCATTTTAAAGCTTCTTGAGGATATTAATAAAAACTATGGCATTACCATTATTATGATTACCCACGAAATTGATGTGGTGAAGATGATTTGCAGCGAAATGGCAGTCATGAAGGATGGCAGTGTTGTGGAAAGCGGCAAGGTTATCGATATTATTTCAAATCCGAAAAATGCATTTACGAAAAAATTAATTACAAATTCTGAAAATTACGAATTACCTTCGGAAATTATTGCACAGTTTGGTGAGGGAAGCATCGTTAAAATAACGTATTTGGGCAGTGACGCAACAGAGCCTATCCTGTCTAATGCAATTAAGAATCATAATGTAGACATCAGCATTTTGCATGGGAAAATTGATTATATCAATCATATTCCCGTGGGCACGCTGATTGTAAGTGTCAAGGGCGATGCAAGGGATGCGGAAAATGCCATTGACTATATCAGAAAAAATACACTGCGTGTGGAGGTGGGCATCAATGAATTTTGATTTGCAAAAAGCCCTTTCAAAGGCACTGATCGAAAGCTTGTATATGGTAGGCAATTCTTTAATTGCATCCATCCTTTTTGGGGGGATCATTGGCTTGCTTCTATATGTAACAAGAGAAAAGCTATTTTTTAAAAACAAAATAATTAATGAAGTTTGCGGTGTGATTGTAAACATTCTTCGTTCTATCCCCTTTATTATTTTGCTGGTAACATTAATGCCTGTAACAAAAGCCATTGTAGGCACCAACATTGGGCCAAAGGCTGTAGTTGTGCCTTTAACGGTAACGGTCATTGCCTTTTATGCAAGGCTTTCGGAGGCATCCTTCTCCGAAGTGGATCACGGTGTTTTAGAGGCGGCCAGTGCTTGCGGCGCCCACCCCATAAAAATTATTTTTGGCATTTTACTGCCGGAGGCAAGGGTTGGATTGATTCATGGCATTACAGTAACAACAATATCCTTGATTGGCTTCTCTGCAATGGCGGGGATTGTCGGCGGCGGCGGCATTGGCGATCTTGCCGTCAGATATGGATATCAAAGATATGAAACGGATGTAATGCTCCTTTGTGTATTTGTTTTGGTAGTTATCGTACAGGGCATTCAGCTTTGCGGTGACACAATAGCAAAAAAATTAAACAAAAGAAGCAATAGCTAAAACAAGTGAAAATGGAGGTAGGAATGATGATAAATATTCGATGGCACGGAAGGGGCGGCCAAGGCGCTTTTACAGCCGCAAGGCTTCTGGGTGCGGCTTACTCTTTCCATGAAAATAAATATGCCCTTGCGTTCCCTTCTTTTGGGCCGGAACGCAGGGGTGCGCCAATTCAGGCTTTTACAAAATTAGATGAAAAGCCGGTGGCCAACAGAAGTGAAGTGGATCATGCGGACTATATTATTTTTCTGGATGACACTCTTTTCTCGGAAAAGGTTTTGGCTGACTTAAAGCCGGAGGGTAAGGTGCTTCTGAATACAAAGCGCAGCTATGATGACCCACGTATTTTGACCATAGATGCGGATAGCATTGCCCTTGAATTTTTAAAACAACCCATTACCAATACCATTATGCTGGGGGCCTTTGCAGGGGTGTTTGAGGGCATTACCCTTGCTGATATTCAAGAGGCCATTCGCCTCTTAATGCCTGTAAAGCTGCATGCAAAAAATATCGGCGTGGTGGCTGTGGCATCGTACAGAATCGGTGAGGAGGTAGTGGGATGAAACCATATTTAAGACAGCAGGTGCCTAAGACATTCGCGGATATTCCCGAGGGTACGGCATATGAAGCAGGATTTTTGGTTACAAAAAATGCAGGCTGGCGCAATATTCGCCCGGTGGTTGCAGCAGATAAATGCGTAGGGTGCTTACAATGCTATTTATACTGTCCCGACGGCGTCATATCCAAGGCGGGAGATAAGGTTACAATAGATTATGATTTTTGTAAGGGCTGCGGCATTTGCAAAAAGATGTGCCGTTTTGGTGCAATCGATATGGAGGTGGAGAAATAATGGCAAAGGAATTTTTATCAGGAAATGAGGCTTTTGCCTATGGCATTCGCCTTGCCCGTCCTCAGGTAATTTCCGCATATCCCATCACGCCGCAGACGATTGTAGTGGAAAAGCTGTCTGAGATGGTGGAGGATACCAGCTTACAGGCCGAATTTATTCATGTAGAGTCTGAGCATTCGGCATTGTCTTGCGCCATCGGTGCTTCGGCAGTGGGTGCACGTGCGTTTACGGCAACCTCATCACAAGGGCTTTTGTATATGGCGGAGTGCTTAACCTATGCTTCCGGCGGACGTTTTCCCATTGTTATGATGAATGCCAACCGTTCCACTGCATTGCCGTGGAATATTTACGGAGACCAAAGGGATTCCCTTTCCCTTTTGGATTGCGGTTGGATTCAAGCCTATGCGGAGAATGCTCAGGAAAGCCTTGATCTTGCATTAATGAGCTATTACATAGCAGAGCATAAAGCGGTATCAACCCCTTTTATGGCCAATTTGGACGGCTTTGTTTTAACACATACATATGAAGTGGTAGAGGTTCCAGAGAAGGAACAGGCAGATTTGTTCTTGCAGCCCTACAAAACGGAAAACAAAATGGATTTGGCAACACCGCGTAATCTTGCTTTTTCCGTAGGGCCTGACCACAACATTGCTTTTAAATATAAAGAGCATGTGGGCATATTAAATGCGAAAAAAGCTATTCTGGAGGCTGAAAGTAAGTTTGCGGAAATCTTCGGCAGAAAATACTCAGGCTTAACAGAAAGCTATCATACAGAGGATGCGGACTATATCATCATTACCTTGGGCAGTATTGCGGGCCTTGTAAAAGAAACCGTTGACAAGCTGCGGGCGCAAGGGGAAAAGGTTGGTTTATTGCGCCTACGTTATATGCGCCCTTTCCCCAATGAAGAGGTTGCGGCAGCAGTGAAAAATGCCAAGGCCATCGGCGTTTTGGAAAAAGACATTTCTTTTGGCAACGAAGGCACTGTCTATACCAATGTGAATTCCGCATTGCAAAAGGCCGGAATATCTGTGCCGTCCTCCAATTATATCGGTGGGCTTGGCGGAAGAAATATCCCGGAAGAGGAAATTTTATATATCTTTGAGGATTTAAAGAATGAAAAAGGAATCATTGAATTTTTAGGAGTAGGGGGTGCCAAGGCATGAGTTTGAATGCAAAAACATTAAATGAAGATGAATTTTTCTTTGGACATAAGGCCTGTGCGGGCTGCGGTGGCAGTCTGGCAGTGCGTATTGCTTTAAAGGTCCTTGGCGAAAAAGCCATTGCCGTTCTTCCTGCCGGCTGTATGTCGGCAGTAGGCTTTAACTTTCCCCAACTTTGCTTTGGAAATAATGCCATTATTTCTACTTTTGCCGGAACGGCGTCTATGCTCACCGGTGTGGAAGCCGGTCTGCGCGCCCAAGGCATTCATGATTTTCATGCCGTAGGGTTTGCCGGGGATGGCGGAACTGCCGATATCGGGATTCAAGCCCTTTCCGGAGCTATAGATCGGAATGATGATATTTTATATATCTGCTATGATAACGAAGCATATATGAATACAGGCATTCAGAAAAGCTCCTTAACACCTTTCGGTGCAAAAACCACAACAACGCCTGCGGGGAAAAATATTCGGGGCAATATTCGCCCCAAAAAAAATATGTTTGAAATTGCGGCGGCCCATGGCATTGCTTATGCGGCTACGGCTAGCGTAGGCTATCTGAATGATTTTATCAATAAGGTGGAAAAGGCGTCAAAAATCAAAGGGACAAAATACATTCATGTAATTGCACCCTGTCCCACGGGCTGGGGCACAGCCACAGATGAAACCATAGATTTTGCCAAAGAAATCGTAGATTGCGGCCTTTGGTATTTGGCGGAGTATGAAGGCGGAGAATTTATTTTGAATCATCAGCCTAAGGAATTTACCGATGTTGCTCAATACCTCAAGAAGCAGAGCCGTTTTGCCCAACTTACAGAGGAAGATATAGACACGGTACGGAACTCTCGTGATCAAAAATGGGAATCCATTCAAAAGAACTACAAAAGGATTTAGGAGGAGAAAACCATGAGTTATAAAAAATATTGGAATGAAGAGCTGGAAACATTGCCAAGAGCAGAGCTGGAAAAACGTCAGCTTGCGGATTTACAAGAAATTGTTCGGTTTGCATATGAAAATGCGCCGTATTATAAAAGATCCTTTGATGAAGCAGGGGTAAAACCGGAGGATATTCAGAAGCTATCGGATATTCAAAAGCTTCCCTTTATTGATAAAAAAACACAGCGGGATACACAAGGGGTAGGATCCTTTTTGGGAGAGCTTGCCGCAGTTCCTGAAGAGGACGTTGTTTTTATTTCCACCTCCTCGGGCTCCACAGGTGTTCCAACCATGAGCCCCTTTACAAAAAAGGATTTTGATGAATTTCAGAATACAGAAAGCCGTTGGTTCTGGCAGATCGGCATGAGACCCAATGACCGTTACATTCATGCCTTGAATTTTTCCCTTTATGTGGGCGGCCCTGACGTTATCGGCGCACAAAACCTTGGTGCCCTGTGTATCTGGGGCGGAACATTACCCAGCGAAAGATTGCTGTATGTTTTAAAAACCTATCGTCCAACCATTATTTGGACCAGCCCTTCCTATGCTTGGCAGTTGGGAGAAACGGCAATTAAAAACGGCATTGATCCCAAAAAGGATTTGGCAATCAAAAAGATTATTGTTGCGGGTGAGCTTGGCGGATCCATTGACTCCACCAGAAAAGCCATTGAAGATTTATGGGGTGCCGAGGTTTTTGACTTCTACGGCCTTTCCGATATTTTTGGTGCTTGTGCCGCGATGTGTGAGGCAAAGGATGGTTTACATATTGCAGAGGATCATATTTTGGTGGAAACCATTGACCTGAATACGGGGGAAGTTTTGCCTGCGGGTGAAGTGGGTGAGCTTGTATTTACAACCCTGCGTAAGCACGCAAGACCCCTTCTGCGTTTCCGTACCGGCGATATTGGTTGGATTGATAATACACCTTGCTCCTGTGGACGTACCCATGGCAGAATCCATGTTAACGGAAGAAAAGACGATATGTTTATTGTATCTGCCGTGAATGTTTTCCCCAGCGATATTGAAGCTGTTGTTCGTAATTTAAAAGGCATCACAGGGGAGTATCTTGTGCGTATTTTTGAGGAAAACTATACCTGCAAGTATGACGTTGAAATTGAGCGTAGCGCAGACAATACAGAGGCGGATGAAAAGGTTGCGGCAACGGTTTCCGATGCATTAAAGGCGAGAATCGGCGTAAAGCCCCATGGCGTGAAGGTACATCCCGACGGAGGCTTAAACACCCGCTCCGAACATAAGTCAAAGCGTGTTATCGACGAACGTAAGTAAAAAGAAGATTGAAGGAGATGTAAGTATGCCGGAACTTTCAAAAAGAACAAAAACCTTTACCGATTCTGTCATTCGCCGAATGACAAGAATTTCAATGAAATATAATGCCGTGAATCTCTCTCAGGGCTTTCCTGATTTTAATCCTCCCAAGGAAATTCTGGAACGTTTGGCCCAAGTTTCCAACGAGGACTTCCATCAGTATTCCATCACATGGGGTGCCCAGAATTTCAGAGAGGCATTGGCTGAAAAGCAATCCAAACTCATGGGGAGAACAATCGACCCCAATGGGGAAGTGGTTGTTACCTGCGGCAGTACGGAAGCCATGATGGTTGCTATGATGACTGTAGCAAATCCGGGAGACAAAGTGATTGTATTCTCCCCGTTTTATGAAAACTATGGGGCGGATACCATTCTCTGCGGTGCGGAGCCTATTTATGTTCCTTTGTATCCCCCGGAATTTAATTTTAATCCCGAGGAGTTGGAGGCTGCGTTCCAACAAAAGCCTAAGGCTTTGATTCTTTGCAACCCTTCTAACCCCAGCGGCAAGGTATTTACTTATGAAGAATTAAAGGTAATTGCTGATCTGGCTGAAAAGTATGACGCTTTTGTCATTACAGATGAGGTGTATGAGCATATTGTTTACGAACCCCATAAGCATATATATTTTGCATCCTTGCCCGGTATGTGGGAACGTACCATTTCCTGCAGTTCTTTATCGAAAACATATTCCATTACCGGCTGGCGTTTGGGCTATGTGATTGCGCCCCCAGAAATTATTGAGGTGGCCAAAAAAGTGCATGATTTCTTAACCGTTGGTGCGGCGGCGCCCTTGCAGGAGGCTGCCGTAACGGGACTGCGTTTTGGCGATGCATATTATGACGAGCTTCGTAACGTGTATACAAGAAAGCGGGACCTTTTTTTGAACGGCCTGGAGGATTTGAATATTATCCATACAAAGCCCCAAGGTGCATATTACGTTATGCTGGATATTTCCGAGTTTGGATATGAAAGTGATTTGGAATTCTGTGAGGTGCTGGCACAAAAGGTTGGCGTTGGTGCAGTGCCTGGCTCCAGCTTCTTTAAAGAGGATGTAAACCATTTAATTCGCCTGCATTTTGCAAAAAAAGAGGATACTTTGAACGAAGCTTTGAATCGTTTGGCGGATTTGCGCAAAAAAATTTCCGCAAAAAAGAGATAAGTTTTGAGGCTTTGGTGGGCAAAACAAGAAACATTTCTTTCATTTTTATAAGCAGCAGCAAAGAACGGCGCAGCCGTTTTTATAAAAAGACACGGCTTCATCAGGGAAGAGCCGTGTCTTTTCAATACAAACGAAAGGAATCCCTTTTTTAAATAACGTGCTGAAAAGGGTTCAACCAAAGAAAAACCGCCTATGCTGCGGCAAATGTAATTTGCATTTTTCACAACACAGGCGGCCTTATGCTTTTTCTTTGCGTATTTTCCGAAATATCATGAGAAAACCAAGATTTGTTAAGAAAAGGTATTATATCACATAATTATCTCCGGGCTGGTAGGCAGCTATTAAATCTGCAATGGTGATACTATCCAGATAGTCGGTGATCAGCTTGTCTAGCCCTTGCCACATGGAAAGGGTGCGGCAATCATGCATACGGGTGCATTGCTCAGACTTTTCGTTTAAGCACGCAACAGGGGCAAGACTCCCTTCTGTTAAACGTAAAATACTGCCCACGGTATAGGCTTCCGGTGCTTTGCTCAGGCGATACCCGCCGCCTTTTCCCCGCTGACCGATCAAAAATTTTTCACGCACCAATGATTTTAAGATTATTTCTAAATATTTCTCGGAAATTTCTTGGCGTTCCGCAATTTCCTTCAAGGGGATAGAAACCCCCGGGTGTTCCGCCAAGTCTATCATAACGCGCAAAGCATATCTTCCTTTTGTTGAAATCATCATAAGAATCCCTCCAAGCTTTAACCTATTATACAATAGGGTAAATAGGAAAGCAAATAAAATATTTACTGAAAAGCCACTTTTTCTATTGACAAAAATAGGGGAAAGGTATATTATACCTATAAACCTACTAAATAAATTGGTATTATGGAATTGATATTATTTTTTTATGTTGCATAAGGAATTTTGAAAGCTGACAATATATCAATAGCATTTATGTGAATGGAGGAATTTATTATGAGTAAAATTTATACTTCTGCAGAGCAATTGGTTGGAAAAACACCGTTATTAGAGCTGACAGGTGTTGAAAAGGAATTCGGGCTTAAAGCAAAAATTCTTGGCAAGCTGGAATATTTTAACCCCGCAGGCTCCGTGAAAGACAGAATTGCAAAAAGTATGCTTGACGATGCTGAAGAAAAGGGCCTTTTGAAACCTGATTCCGTCATTATTGAGCCTACCTCCGGCAACACAGGCATTGGCTTGGCTTCCATTGCTGCGGCTAAGGGATACCGCATTATTATCGTAATGCCTGAAACCATGAGCGTGGAGCGCCGGCAGTTGATGAAAGCATACGGTGCCGAGCTGGTATTGACAGATGGGGCCAAGGGTATGAAGGGTGCCATTGCCAAAGCGGAAGAGCTTTCCAAGGAAATCCCCAATAGCTTTGTGCCGGGGCAGTTTGTAAACCCTGCAAACCCTGCTGTTCACGCAGCTACAACAGGCCCTGAAATTTGGGAAGATACAGATGGAGATGTGGATATTTTTATAGCCGGTGTAGGCACAGGCGGAACCGTTACAGGCGCTGGTGCATATTTGAAGAAAAAGAACTCTGCCGTGAAGGTGGTTGCCGTTGAACCTGCGGATTCCCCTGTACTCAGCAAGGGAACCCCCGGTGCCCATAAAATTCAGGGCATTGGTGCAGGCTTTGTGCCGGAGGTCTTGGATACAGGAATTTATGATGAAATTATTGCCGTTCAAAATGAGGATGCCTTTGCAACAGGCAAGCAGATTGGCCGTTCCGAGGGTGTATTGGTAGGAATTTCCTCCGGCGCCGCTGTATGGGCTGCCATTCAGTTGGCAAAACGCCCTGAAAACAAAGGAAAAACCATTGTGGTATTACTGCCGGATACAGGGGAACGTTATCTTTCAACACCAATGTTTGCAGACTAATGAACCGCAATTTCAGTGCTTTCATTGCACATTGACAGGTGAGAAACACCATGGTAATATGTACCATAAACATAGTATTTTAATGGACGGATGGGGAGGTTCTCAATGGAAAATCAAGATGGTTTTAAAAAATATGGGTTTGCCACTAGGGCAGTTCATGTTGGAAATGATGTGGATCAAGACAGCGGTGCAATCAAAAGGCCAATTACCATGGCCAACAGCTACGCCCTTCCGTACGATCCGACGAATGTAAACTGGTCAAGCGCGGGGGGAAATCTGTATACCCGTAATGGGGGCACAAATCAGAAGTATTTGCAGGAGCGTATTGCTTCCTTAGAAGGCGGCGAGGATTGTGTTGTTTTGGCATCGGGTGTTGCCGCATTATCCGGTTTGTTTTTTGCACTGCTCAATTCCGGAGATCACGTAATTTTTTCAAGTGTCACTTATATTGCGGCTTACCGTTTATTGCATGAGCTGTTTAATAACAAATTCGGCGTGGAAACCACCTTGGTGGATACCTCTGATCCCGCAAATGTTGCGGAAGCCATCAAACCAAACACAAAGCTGATTCATATTGAAACGCCGGGCAATCCTACACTCACCATTTCGGATATTTCTGCCATTGCAGACATCGCCCACAAAAACGGTGCTTTGCTTTCTGTGGATAATACCTTTGCTTCTCCGTTTAATCAGCGTCCCATTGCATTGGGTGCCGATTTTACCATTGAGAGCTTAACAAAGTATATTAACGGCCATGGAGATTCCATGGGTGGTGCAATTATCGGCAAGACGGAGCATCTGGATATCATCCGTGCCCAGTCTCAAATCAATTTGGGCGGCGCCATCAGCCCCTTTAATGCATGGCTGATTATGAGAGGCTCCGTCACCTTGCCTCTGCGTATGCGCCAGCATAATGAAAATGCCTTGGCTGTGGCAAAATGGCTGGAAGCACAGCCTTGTGTCAGCTTTGTAGCTTACCCTGGCTTGGAGAGCCATCCGGGGCACGCTGTGGCAGTGAAGCAAATGTCTCCCGGGTTCGGCGGAGTGCTTTCCTTTGGCTTGAAGACAGATCACGATACCCACAACAAATTTGTCAGTCATTTAAAAATCATTACATCTGCCGTTTCCTTGGGGCATGATGAAAGCTTGATTGTATTTTTAGGCGAGAATGATGAACGCCAATATCTATATCCCGAGGCATTTTCAAACGGCTTCTTCCGTTTTTCCGTGGGCATTGAGGAGAAGGAAGATATTATTGCGGATTTGAAGCAAGCACTGGAAAAATGTGATTTACTCTAAACTGATTTTTGTTTTCACTTTGATCCATGGGTTTGGGTGAAAAGCAGTTACACCAAAGTAATCATAGATTTTCTTGTGCGGATAAATGCAGTTTGCAATGGGAAATAATCTTAGTAAATGAGGGAATCTATGAAATGCTTAATCAATTATGGAGAAATACATTATGGAAATGTGCCCCATCGACCTGACCAACATGGTATTATCATTCCCGGTGCCAGAGGAAGGCTTCTTGCCACACTCTATACCGCCGGGGGCAACGGAGAGCATCCGTTGATTCTATTATTCCACGGCATTCCGGGGAATGAGCAAAATCTGGATTTGGCCCAGGCCCTTCGCCGGGACGGCTTTCATGTGCTGACCTTTCATTACAGTGGAAGCTGGGGTAGTGATGGGGAATATGGCTTAAAGCATAACTTGGAGGATGCGGAAACGGTGCTGGAGTATATGTTGCAGACGGACGGCTTTGATGTTGATAAAGACCGTATTTATGCCATAGGGCATAGCTTGGGTGGCTTTGTCTGCGGGCAATTAAGTGCAAAACGCAAGGAAATTAAGGCCTGTGCCTTGCTGATGCCTTGTGATATCGGCAGATATGATAAAATTCAAGAGGAAAATTCCTTTGCGGGAAAGTCCATGTCAACAATTTTGCAGGAAAGCACCCATTGGCTACGGGGCGCAAGCATTGCATCGTTTTTGAAGGAAATACAAGAAAACCAAAGCACATTTCCTCTGGAAACCATTGCCAAGGAATTGGCAGAAAAGCCTGTGCTTTGCGTGGAGGCATCCTTAGACCGCCATACGCCTCCATCCTCCCATTGCCATCCTTTTGAAAGGCAGATCCTTGCGGCAGGCGGAACACAATTAACAGTACATTCCTTGAAAACGGATCATAGTGCTTCGGATTACCGCATAGAGCTGATTTGTATCGTGACGGATTTTTTTGCAGAAATGCTTTCAGAAAAGGACTTAGGCTATTCATAAACAGAAAAATGTGCTATTCTATTACAAAAGAAAAAACGAAAGAGGATGTTTTGTGAAGAATAGAGGCAGCTTTGTATTATAAAAGAGAGGTCAATTACTGTCAAATTTCGGTTTGATGGTGATTGACCATGTTTGCGTTTTCAAAAGGATTTGCCTAAGAAAAAGATTGAGGTGTTGATGAAACATGATAGAGAAAAAGAAGGCACTCATAGCCATGAGTGGTGGCGTAGACAGCTCCATTGCGGCTTATTTAATGATTCAGAATGGATATTATTGTGAAGGCACAACCATGCGCCTATACCGCAATGAGGATATTGGACTTTGCAGCTTTCGTACCTGCTGCTCCCAAAAAGATATTGATGACGCCAGTGAGGTGGCTTTTCAGCTGGATATGCCCTATGAGGTGTCGGATTTTACAATGGATTTTAAAGAACAAATTATTGCAAAATTCATTCGCATTTACGAAGAGGGAGGAACACCCAACCCTTGTGTTGACTGCAACCGGTATATGAAGTTTGATAAGCTGCTGCAATTTGCATGGAGCAAGGGCTTAAATTATGTGGTAACAGGACATTATGCAAGGATTGAGCACGATGAAAATACCGGCCGATACTTGTTGAAAAAAGCCTTGGATGACACAAAGGATCAAAGCTATGCCTTGTATGCCATGACCCAAAAGCAGCTGGCCCATACCCGTCTTCCCTTAGGGGAATTGCATAAAAAAGAGGTGCGGGAGATTGCTGACAAACTGCATTTTGTAAATGCCCGCAAGCATGACAGTCAGGATATTTGCTTTGTGCCCGATGGGGATTACACAAAATTTATGGAAGACTATACAGGCAAGCACTATCCCCCCGGCGATTTTTTAGACCAAGCGGGAAATGTTGTGGGACAGCATACAGGTGCGGTGCGCTATACCTTGGGGCAGAGAAAAGGCCTAGGCTTGGCCATGGGGGAACCGGTTTATGTGTGCGGAAAATCTATGACGGAAAACACCGTTACCGTAGGACCGGAAGCTGCATTGTTTTCCAAAGAGCTGCTTGCCGGGGATATGAATTGGATTGCTTTTGAAGCCTTAGAGGAACCAAAGCGGTTCCGTGGGAAAACCCGTTACCGTCAGCAGGAGCAGTGGGCAACGGTTTATCCTATGGAGGACGGACAGGTGCGTGTTGTGTTTGACACACCCCAGAGAGCAATTACGCCCGGGCAGGCCTTGGTGCTATATGATGAGGATGTGGTTGTAGGCGGCGGCACCATTTTAACGGCTTTGGCCTAGCTTATAACACGCTGTTTTGCAGTTTATTATAATTTTAAGGAGACAAGAATGCTGAATCAATTTTCAAGAACACAACTGCTCATCGGCGAGAAGGGCATGAACCGCTTAAGCAAGGCCAGAGTAGCGGTGTTTGGTATTGGCGGTGTTGGCGGCTACACCGTAGAAGCACTGGTACGCAGCGGCGTGGGAACCTTGGATTTGGTGGATGATGACAAGGTGTGCTTGACCAATTTAAACAGGCAAATTATTGCAACCAGAAAAACCGTAGGGCAATATAAGGTTGATGTTGCAAAGGAACGTATTTTAGACATCAATCCCGATGCTGTTGTCAATATTTACAAAACTTTTTATGGCCCGGACACGGCTTCCCAATTTGATTTTAGTCAATATGACTATGTGGTGGATGCCATCGATACAGTGAGCGGTAAGCTTGCATTGGTGGAGCAGGCCAACCAAGCCGGAGTGCCCATCATCAGCAGTATGGGTGCGGGAAACAAAATGGATGCGTCAAAATTTGAGATTGCGGATATTTATAAGACATCGGTTTGTCCTTTGGCAAGGGTGATGCGCCATGAGTTAAAAAAACGGAGAATTAAAAAACTAAAGGTTGTGTATTCCAAGGAGCTGCCTATTACACCCATCGATGATATGGCAATCAGCTGTCGGAGCCACTGCATTTGCCCGCCGGGAACTGCCAGAAAATGCACCCAGCGCCGTCAGGTGCCCGGAAGCAATGCCTTTGTTCCCGCCACAGCAGGGCTGATTATTGCAGGCGAAGTGGTGAAAGACCTATCACAGTTTGGAGGAAGCCTATGATATATTTAGATTATTCGGCAAACACCCCTGCCGCCCCGGAGGTGCTTGACCGTTTTGTACAGATTGAGCGTGATTTTATCGGGAACCCCAATTCTTCCCACCAAGAGGGAAGGGCGGCGCAAGCGGAAATGGCCAAGGTTACAGACAAAATTGCAGGGCTGTTAAACGTAAATCCTGCTGAAATCATTTATACCTCAGGGGCCAGCGAAGCAAATAATTTGGCGATCAAGGGCATTGCCCGTGCCGCACGTCATGTGGGACATCATATTATTTCCACCCCTTTGGAGCATTCCTCTGTCAGCGGTTGCCTTACGGCATTGCAGGAGCAGGGGTATGAGATTGATTTGGTTGGGATTGAGAAGGACGGCACCATCAACCTGAATGAGCTGAAGGAATTGTTGAGAAAAGATACGGTTCTGGTGGCCGTTTGCAGTGTAGACAGCGAATTGGGCTGTGTGCAGCCCATTGGAGAAATCAGCGAAATTTTAAAGGCGTTTCCCGATTGCCGCCTTCATGTAGATGCCACTCAAGCTGTTGGAAAGACGGAGGTTTCTTTTGAAGGGATAGATACCATGTGCTTTACCGGGCATAAGTTTTATGGGCTGAATGGCTGTGGCATTTTGCTAAAGCGGAAGAAGCTGGTGATTGAACCCCTCATCCATGGAGGGACAAGCACCACCATTTACCGCAGTGGAACGCCTGCGCTGGCCCTTGCGGCGGCAACGGAAACTGCCCTTACCATGGCCTTGGAAGGGCAAGAAAGCCGTTTTACGGCGGTGCAGGCCTTAAATGAAAGATTGCGCAAAGCACTGGATGCATACCCCCATGTGCGTATCAATAGCCCTATGCACGCCGTTCCCCATATATTGAATTTAAGCGTATATGGTGTGAAGGGTACCGTTTTTCAAAAAAATTTGGATGTAAGAGGCATTTGTGTTTCCGTAAAATCTGCCTGCTCCGCGGAGGGACAGCCTTCCCGTCCGGTATTTGCGGTAAGTCAGGATCGCAAAAATGCATTGTCCTCTTGGCGCATCAGCTTGAGCCATTTGACTACGGAGGCGGAGCTTGACGCATTTTTGCAGGCCTTTGATGACTGCTATCAAAAACTAACTGCCACGCTTTAAAAAGAGATATGTGAAGCAGTGAGCAAATATAGAAAGCAAGGACTCTGAATTAGGATAGACATGGTAAGAGAATGAAAAAAGTTGGAATAGGGGAATGGAAATGGCGCGGGAGCTTACACCACATCAAATGATAGAACGCAGTATTGTAAAAAAATATCGCAAGGAGCTATGGAATCCTTTTATAAAGGCGATTAAACAATATGAATTAATTCAAAGGGGAGACAAAATCGCTGTATGCATTTCCGGCGGGAAGGATTCTATGCTTATGGCGAAGCTGTTGCAGCAATTGCAGCGGCATAGCGAGGTTCCCTTTGAGCTGCTTTTTTTGGTGATGGATCCAGGATATAATGAGATCAACAGACAGAAAATAGAGAGTAATGCGGCTTTGCTGCATATACCCATTACCGTGTTTGAAACGAATATTTTTGAAGTTGCCAATCAAAGTGAGGAATCGCCTTGTTACTTGTGTGCCCGTATGCGCCGGGGACATCTTTATAATGAGGCAAAAACCCGGGGCTGTAATAAGATTGCCTTGGGGCATCATTTTAATGATGTGATAGAAACCACGGTAATGGGGATGTTTTATGGCTCTCAGCTGCAGGCCATGCTGCCGAAGCTCCATAGTCAAAATTTTGAGGGGATGGAATTGATTCGTCCCATGTATTGCATTGGTGAGGAAAGTATTTTAAGCTGGAAGCGGTATAACGATTTGGAGTTTATTCAGTGCGCCTGCCGTTTTACTGAAAATTGTACCATGTGCGATAATGGGGGCGGAGGCTCTAAGCGTGAGGAAATCAAAATTCTTTTGCGCAGATTAAAGCGTGATAATCCCAATATTGAAAAAAGCATATTTCGCAGTATTCATGCTGTTTCTTTGGATACCATGGTTGGGTATAAGGCAAAGGGGGAATACCATTCCTTTTTGGAGGATTACGATGCTACCAGATAGGACTGCTCTGGCATTGAAAATTGTTATTTCCGTCTTTATCTCATTCCGTGCGGTTATTCAAAAGCTAACATAAAATTTTAAGGAGTTACCTTGTATCGGTAACTCCTTTTTATCAAATTTGCATGAAGAGAAAGCATGGAAAACGTTGGATGTTTTTGTTTATCCGTGATAAAAAGCTTTGATGCAGGGGAAGCTGTATATAAAAAAGCACAATCTTGGCAATTTTTTTTGTGCAGCACCTAAATATAGAAGGAAAAAATAAGACCGGTGAAATGACCCATAGCAGAGAATATAGAGAGGCGGCACAGGAGATGTGTCTTGTTTTTATTAGATTTGAACATATAGAAGGGATTTTAATTGCATAATAGAGGGGAATAAGTACAAAATCAACAAATATGTACTTGATACAAAGATGAATGTTTTTTTCAAAAAGACATTTTGATGTTGACATATCTGCCTAATATGCGTACAATCTTAATATCAGTCATAATTTGACAATAAAGAACGAAACGAATTATTTAAGTATGGAGGAAAACAGTATGGTTCAAAGCAATCGTAAGGTCGCCCTTTTGGGAATGGGGACCGTTGGCACGGGAGTATATAAAATTATGGAAAAACAAAAGGACGAGCTGATGGATAAAATCGGAACGGACTTGGAAATTTCAAAAATTTTGGTGCGCAACAAGGCAAAATATGCCGATAAAGTTGCGCCGGAAAAATTAACAGATCAATGGAATGATATCATTCAGGATGATAGCATTGAAATTATTGTTGAAGTGATGGGCGGCATTGAGCCTGCTGCAACCTATATTAAGGAAGCGCTGAAAAAAGGGAAGCACGTGGTTACGGCCAATAAGGATTTGATTGCGGTGCAGGGCCATGCCCTTTTGCAGCTTGCCAAGGAACACAATTGCGATTTATTATTTGAGGCGGCGGTTGCAGGGGGAATTCCCATTATCAGGCCGTTAAACCAGTGCTTGGCAGGGAATGAAATTACCGAGGTTATGGGGGTAATTAACGGCACAACAAACTTTATTCTCACAAAAATGAGCCAGGACGGCATGGATTTCGACGAGGCACTGCAGCTGGCCACAGACTTGGGCTATGCCGAGGCAGACCCCACGGCGGATATTGAGGGGCATGATGCGGGAAGAAAGCTGGCTATTTTAGCTTCCCTTGCTTTCCATTCTCCTGTAACCTTTCAAGATGTATATACAGAAGGCATTTCAAAAATTTCCGCAAAGGATATTCGTTATGCCCATGAGCTGGGGTGTGAAATCAAATTATTGGGGATTGCCAAAAATACGGAATGCGGTATCGAGGTAAAGGTGCATCCCACAATGATTCCCAACAATCACCCTTTGGCCTCTGTAAATGACTCCTATAATGCGGTTTTTGTCCATGGGGATGCTGTGGGCGATGCCATGTTTTATGGCAGGGGCGCTGGGGAATTACCTACCGGCAGTGCAGTCGTTGGCGATATTTTGGATGTGGCAAGGAATATTGAATTTCAATGCACCGGCAGAATCGGCGGAAGCTTTTATAAAAATATTCCTGTGAAGGATATTAAAGAGACAAAAAGCAGCTATTATGTGCGTATGAAATTGGAAGACAGGGCAGGCACGTTAGCGGCCTTGGCCGGCGTGTTTGGCCGCAACGATGTGAGTATTTCCATGCTGCTGCAAAAAACCAAGGAGGGAAAGACGGCGGATATTGTGATTGTAACCTATGATGTTTTAGAAAAACAATTTATGGAATCCATCAATATTATTTCCGATATGGAAATGGTGAAGGGAATCTCCTCTATCATTCGTGTGTATCATTCCTAATGAAACGGATGGTATTGGGCTGATACAGTGTGCGATGCTATCATTGTGTTTTACAAAGGGATTCATTTTGTTCCATAAAAAGAATGGCAGGTCGAAGGTAGTCGAACTGTGCCATTCTTTTTTTTGTTTTTGTCAGTAAATTTGACAGATTTCGCAAGCTAACGTGCCTATAATTTGTTTCAGGAGGGAAGGAATGGAGGCTTCAATTTATATTGATATAGTATTTTTTTGGGAATTCACTATGGACTTATTCTTGTTATGGGCAACGGGGCGCATCATCGGATTTCGAGCCAAAGCATGGAGGCTTTTTCTAGGGGCATTGTTATCTGCGTTATGCCATTGCTTGCTGCTGGTATTCTTATTTCCCATGAATGGAGGATTTTTTGTATCTCTTGTTTTGCTGATCATCGGACTTTCTGCGGCATATCTTCCGAAGAGTATAAAAAATTTTACCCGTCTTTTTTTTACCGCTTTATTCGCTTCTTTCTTGCTGGGGGGTGGGCTAAATGTTTTGTTTATGTCCACACAAGCCCAGAAGCTTCTCGGCAGTGGATTGATCCTAAGGCAAAAATTTTTCCCGTGGCAATATTTGCTTTGGGGAATCGCCCTGAGCTATGTTGTGTTAAAAGTGGGCGCCCATTGGATCGAAACCCATATTAGGCGCCGTAGGGATTTTTGTACGGTTTACATACGAAAAGAGAGCCGATGGGTGGAAGGCCGATGTCTCATTGATACGGGAAATGGGCTGAAGAAAGACGGCAAGGGTGTTATTGTGATGGAGTTGGGCGTGGTATTGCCCTTGTTTTCTCAGGAAGATGGCGAAAAGCTGCTTCTGGGTGAGAAAACGGGATTGGTGCCCGTAAATTATACCAGCTTGGGGAATCCGGAAGGAGCGTTATGGGGATTTGTAGCCCGGGAATGCAAAATTTCTTTCGGTGAAAAGACCATAAATCATAAAGAACTGTACATAGGTATTTCCTTTGATTTTTTTAAAGGGGGGTATGAAGGTTTGATTCCCCCTTGCTTGCTAGAGGAGGATAATTTATGAAACAATGGAAGTATTTCCTGTTTTTATTGAAATATCATACAGGAATGTTTTTACGCAAATTACAAAGAAAAGGGCAGGATGTGTTTTATATCGGCGGAAGCGATGTTTTTCCACCGCCGTTGAAGCCTGATGAGGAGGCTGTTTTATTAGACCAGCTAGGCGGAGAAGATGAAGTGAGGGTAAAATCTGTTTTGATTGAGCGGAATTTGCGCCTGGTGGTTTATATTGCACGAAAATTTGAAAATACCGGCGTAAATGTTGAGGATTTAATCTCCATTGGAACCATTGGTTTAATCAAAGCCATCAATACCTTTAACCCGGAGAAAAAAATAAAATTAGCCACCTATGCATCCCGCTGTATTGAAAATGAGATTTTAATGTATTTAAGGCGCAATAGCAAAACAAAGTCTGAGGTTTCCATAGACGAACCCCTAAATGTGGATTGGGAAGGGAACGAATTGCTGCTTTCTGATATTCTTGGTACCGAGGGAGATGTAATATACAAAAATATTGAGGAAGAGGTGGATCGGGAGCTTTTAAACAGCGCGATGGATAAGCTCTCCTGCCGGGAAAGAAAAATTGTGGAAATGCGGTTTGGTATTTTGCCGGAAACATCGGAAAAAACGCAAAAGGAAGTTGCGGATATTTTGGGGATTTCCCAATCCTATATTTCAAGACTGGAAAAAAAGATCATCGGGCGTTTGAAGAAAGAGATTAATAAAATGATGTGAGGGTATTTTATTGGGGAAATCAAACATGAATTGTATATTCGTCTGGAAAGAATAAGGCACTCTTCTGATAAAGGAAGGGTGCCTTTTTTGTGTTCTGAAAGTATGCAAACATGGAACTGCCTTGACAAGGAAGTATAGGAAATGCAGTGAGAGCATAAGGATTTCCGGGAAAAATGATTTTTCAAAGGAACAGTCACTTGGAATGTAAGACTGGCATATTATGTTGTAGAGCTTGCATCATTTTTTATGCGCAAGATATGGAAAATGAAGGAAAAGCAGTGTTTTTTATGTATGAAAGGGAGGCAGAATTTGTAGGAGTTTTACCATGATGGATATCCATGCATGACAAACAAGATTTTAGGAAGAGGTAAGCTGTTTTTTGCGAAAGCTGCATTGGTTCCCGGTATGTTTTAAAACAATGACGAAAGCGCTGCAAAAGCGAGAAATAAGGTATTTGACAGCGCAAAAGGGTACAAGGTTCGTTTTGCTTGTGATACGCAGGAAAAATGGGGGAATGAGATCCACAAAAAGAGCCGGAAAAAACAATAGGCGGTGCAAGCTTCTTTAAAAGTCATTTGTAGCGAAGTCACTAATACCGATATATTAAAGGAGGAAAATAAATGAGTTATAATGATAATTATGAAATGAATGAAATACAAAGCAGCTGGGGCGGCGGAAACTCCGGCAACTGCAACAGGTGCGGCGGCTCTGGCCGTAATTGCAATTGCTGCAGAGGTCCTCAAGGCCCTACGGGCCCCCAAGGTCCCATGGGTCCTAGAGGTGCTATGGGTCCTCAGGGCGCGCAAGGTCCCATTGGTCCACAGGGCCCTATTGGGTCTCAGGGGCCGGTAGGCAGCATGGGCCCCACAGGGCCCCAGGGTGTTCCTGGACCACAGGGTTCTCAAGGTCCGGCAGGTCCGGCAGGAGCACAGGGACAGGTAGGCAGTATGGGTCCTACGGGCCCGCAGGGTGTTCCTGGTCCGCAGGGCCCCGCAGGTGCCCAAGGCCCCGCAGGCAGTATAGGTCCCACAGGCCCTCAGGGCGCAGCAGGTAGTCCCGGTGCACAGGGTCCGGCAGGTCCGGCAGGCGCACAGGGTCCCGCAGGCAGTATAGGTCCCACAGGCCCT